>Ga0268299_1000455_pt1 | contig 127966 bp, 120 predicted proteins | sample NOBtaG_FD_193484 | JGI IMG/M metagenome (GOLD analysis project Ga0268299, IMG submission 193484) | Activated sludge microbial communities from bioreactor in Nijmegen, Gelderland, Netherland - NOB reactor | ecosystem: Engineered > Bioreactor > Aerobic > Activated sludge | place: Netherlands...
TCGCAGCCACGAAAGCGGGCAGGACGGAGATGGAGCGCCTCGCCTCCAAGGGACCGTTGAGCAGGCTCCCTGCGGAAGCCGCTCGTCAGTTGCAGGAGAATTGGTTGAACGGGATTCTCACACAGCTCAGGTCGTACCCGATCGGGCTTCGAGTCGATGCGTGGATCGCCGAAGAGTTTCCATCACTGAAAACGCAACAACTAGCGTCGACGACTTGGCAACTCCAACAGAACCTGGCGGTTCTGCGGCCCGAGATAGCCCAGCTCACGGCGGAGGAAATCTACCGGGCAAGCGTCGGAATGAATGCGGCCCTCGCCGCATTTTGGGCCGAGGCTGTCGGACAGCCGCAGTTGACGTTACCGTACAAGGCCACGAAATACTTGGGGCTTGCAGGGCAGTTGCTCGAAGTATTTCGGACCGTTCCGAAGGAGCCCGCGCATGATCAAGAGCTCGTGGACGCCTGGGCTGACCAACTCGGCATGAGGGGCTGGTACGCGTGGATACCGCATCCGGAAACAGCGTAGGATCCTACTTCATGCCCGCGGAAGACGACGTTTATCACTTTTCGATCGCGCCCGAGCAGTTCGACGTTTCGCTCTTGCCTCTAAAGGCTCGTGACCATCGCACTGCCGAGTTCACGCAGGCGGTGCATCAATTCCTAAACACGCAGTTCGAGGAGTTCGGAGGCTCAGCCCAGATCGCCGTCACCCTCCAGGGGATTTCAGTAACGTGGGTGCCTAAGGGGAAGTTCCCCGAAGCGCTCGATGCGATCATTTCGAAACTGAAGCGAGAGCAATACGCGGAGGCCATTGTCCTGCTGAAGTTGTTGCTCAGCGCAAACCCGCAGGACGCTCGCATCCTCTACAACCTCGGCATGGCTCTAAGCGAGGTTGGCAAGCTGGACCAGGCCATCAAGCATCTCTCAGATGCCGTCCGTTTCACTCCAAACGACGTGAACGCGCAGATCGCCCTGGGCGTTGCGCTGCAACGAGCCGGCAATCTTGAAGAGGCGACGGAACTTTTCCAGCGAGCCGTGGCGGTGGCCCCCAAGAACATGTGGGCCCACCGCAACCTCGGGGCCTGCCTGCTCCTCCAAGGCGACAAGAAAGCGGCTCTAAGTCATTTAACAACGGCAACCAAGCTCGCCCCGAAGGACGTTCAGGCTTGGTGGGGCGTCGCCGAGGCATACATGCAGTTGGACCAGCTAGCCGAAGCCGACCGAGCCTACCGCCAAGTCGTCAGCTTGGATGAATACAGCGAGCTCGCCGAGCGCGCCCGGGAAGCACTCTCGCGCCTCGCTCAAGAATCCTTTCGACAGGTGGGAACTGAGCGGATGGATGCAGTGATGTACTGCCTTTCCGCCCTGGAGACGTTCGCCTCCCTCACAGACGCGCAGGTGAGAGAGATCACCCTCGAAATCATGCTGCTGGGCCGACGCGGAATCGACGCGAACAGCCCCGAACAACAGTATCAACTTCGGTCGCTGAAAGGCAAGTTCAGTGGTCTGCACCTGCTCTCCTACATGTACGTCGGCTCCAAGCGCATTGCGCCGGACGCCGACATCTCATTCGACCTCTCGAGCGAATACGCCCGAGCGCAGGAACTCTTCCGAATCAGGCGGAAAAAAGACAAGCTGGACGAGTAGTGGATGCTCTTGGTTTCGGGGGGAGTGACGAGAGAACGAACTCCAACTATATCCTGCGCTGGGTCTACTCGCGCGGGCCGGGCTGACGATTCATGGATCAGGTTTTCGGGACCGCGAGTGCCTGGCCCCCGTTGGACACACGACATCAAGCGCCGGATAATTCCAACCGCAACGTGATGGCGGCGCAGGGCCGCCGCAGTGCCGGTCTGATCGCGTGGATCCTGACTCACGTCGCCGTTTGAGTTTTCCGAACTTCCTTGAAAGGAACTACATGGCCGCGAAGCACCTCACCAAGAGCGAGATTCTCGTCAGTATCGCCGAGAGCACTGAACTATCCCGCACACAGGTCGCATCCGTGTTTGATGGACTGGCGGGCCTCATTCAAAAGGGCGTGGGCAAGAAGGGGCCGGGCACATTCGTCGTTCCGGGTCTGCTGAAGATTGTCGTCATCAACAAGCCCGCCACCAAGGCTCGCAAGGGGATCAACCCGTTCACGAAGCAGGAGCAGTTGTTCAAAGCGAAGCCTGCCCGCAGAGTCATCAAGGTGCGCCCATTGAAGGCGCTCAAGGACATGGTCAAGTAGTTGAGACCGCCGTTTGATCTCGTCGTGTAAGACCTTCGTCCCTGGGAGCGTGTCGCCATAGTGCGCCTTTGAGGAGAAATGACCGCCGGATTCGTCACCACGCAGTCGATTTTTCAGAGAACAACAACTGCCAGCCCGCCCGGGTGATTGTCCACCTTGCAGTTTGGAATCCGCCGGCGCCGACAATTTGGGGTTCGCAGGTCAGGCATTCGCACCCCCGTTCTTTGTCGCGCATCGACCAATGTTATCATGGTTTCATGCCCGGACTCTTCGACGGAACTCCCTTAGAACGCCCCGTTATCTGCGAACACTGCGGCCAGCCGCTCAAACAGTGCAATTGCCCGCGGGCCGCGGACGGACGAGTGCTGCTGCCGAAACACCAACAAGCTCGCGTCAGTCGAGAAAGCCGCGCTGGCGGCAAGATGATCACGATCATCGCCGGACTCGACGCCAAAGCGACCGATCTCTCAGCCATGGTAAAGAAATTCAAATCCCAGATTGGCGCTGGCGGCACGATCATCGAAGGGCGCATCGAGCTGCAAGGTGACCATCGCGACAAGTTGGTCGAGATTCTTCGACAAGCAGGCTATCCGGCCAAGGCGTCTGGAGGGTGAAGCACGTCAGCAGCCGAATCGACAGCGGAATGCCAGTTCCGTTTTTAGACACCCGCACACTGCCGTACCGCTGTGTAACGGCGCTGAGGCGCAATGATCCCAAAGGCGCGGCGGGTAAGATCATCTTCACCCATGCACGAATGACCGCAAAGTTTATATACACCAGTGTCCTTGCAGAATGACAACAGAATCCCAATAGACGGGACATCCACAATAAGACGCAAAGGATGATCGCGGTCGCTCTCCAAAGATTACGGTCGTCCAATCGCGACCTGAATGATGTCCGCGCTGAATCATCACCTGATTCACACCCTTGCGGGAAAATGCGACCCGGTGCAACGATTTCGCCCGGCGTATTCCGCACGGAAACACCTGTTTCCGCTCTTGCGGCTCCGCGCACGGAGCATTCCTGTAGCCGGCGCTGTCCAGTTGGCTCGATCTGCAGCAGCAAATCCCTTTCTTTCGGCCTGATCAAACGAGCTTGGATGTCATTGGCCTGAGCGCCACATCCTGCACCGCTTGTCGACGGTGTCGCCTGTCGCTCGGCTCCTCCCATTCATCGATCGGCGCACCATCGGTCCTTCTCATCGCAGGCCGCGGGGCCTGCGCGGGCCGGTTGCGCCTCTCGCGGGGGTCGGAGCCGAAAGGTTTATTAATTGCATCGTCTTATCGATCGTATCGAAAAGGTACATCCAATCGATAAGAGGAATAAGTCACATGTCAAAACCAGAAACAGTATTCAAGATGGGCGCCGTTCGCGCTTCCATATTTCGGAACACGATCGAGCGTGACGGCAAGCTTGTATCGCTCGCCAAGGTCATCATCGAGGTCCGCTACAAGGACAAGTCCGGCGAATGGAAGGGCTCGAACAGTCTGAGCCTGAACGAATTGCCCAAGGCGATCACGGCTTTGCAGCAGGCGTACGAGTACCTGCTGGCCAGTGGCAATCCGGAGGTGTATGAGGATGACTTGCCACCGATCCGGTCGAGGCGAGCATGACAATACCATTGCCGCGTTCGATGAAGCATGGCATATCCGGTGAATCGCAATCAACAATCCGCCGAAGCAATCGGAAACGAGGGCGAAAGCCCATGTGCCCCTACTGTCGGAGTTCACGAACCACCAGTAAGGGCTCGCGGAAGACCGTCACCCTAGGTGCGCGTCCTCTGCGTAGATGCAAGGATTGTGGCCGCAAGTTCACGATGCAGCGCAGACCAACTGATCCCGGCCGAGGCCTTCATGGTCAATCCAGGCTCAATCAATCGGCAACTCCGCTCGAATCGGCTCCAGCAGCCGATATACAAGATTCAACTCGACCCGCAGATGTGAAGCCAAACCCCGGGAGTCTCCCGCCTGTTTCCGGGTAATTCCGCCGCCGACAACACTTCTTTTTCAGACAGCGGCATCTCACGATCACCATGATCAATTCCATCAATCGAATCCACATCACTCTCTAACGCCGCGCGCTTGCGCGGAGAAAGGAACACAACCATGAGTGAACGAATGTCTGCCTGGATCTTGATTGGCGGCGCACTGCCGCGATCGATGACAGAGCCCTTGTGCACGGCGATCTCGACCTGTTGCGTCAGCCTGGAATGGGGTGATGCCACGTTCGAACCGAAAACACCCGAGGATCTGATGGCTTCGCGCAAGGACGACTGCATTTGGCTGTGCGACAATGAAGCTGCATGGGGTGAATTCCCCGACCTCGAACAGACTTGCCGCAAACTGCGCCTTGCGTACACCCGCTGCGGCGACGGCAGCTCCATCTACGACGCCGAGCGTGTTGACTGGCGACCTGGCATGAAGGAGCCACTTTCACGGATTTGCAGCAACGAAAGCGGCAGCAAGATTCTCATCGCCGAGGAATCCGTCCGAAGCGCGCTGGAGGCGCTCGAAGCAGGAAACGTCCCCATAGCGAAACGCATCCTGCGGGCCCTCTGCCGCAGCGTATCGACGGTTCCCGCCTTTGAAATCGTCTGATTCGGTCGGCTTACTGGCACCCGCCATTCGACTCTTTACAAACACCATGACCGCGGCTGATCCTGTGCGTTTGCGCAGGCCGTGGTCGTCATTCATGCGCGACACCATGGCCCCTCGAGGTACCGTGCCGCACATGACAACACTATGGAGGTCATTTTCATGCAAACGATTCAAGCCTGTGTAAACCCCCGACTCTTAAAGAAGGCCGATCGCCTCTTCACCGGTTCGCTTGACGGCCGGATCTGCGAGATTCTGCAAAACGCCCGCCGGGCGCATGCCACGCGCGTCGAGATCACGAACGAGGATGGCCGCGTTACGGTGCGCGACAACGGCCACGGCATTCAAGACTTCGCCAAGCTGCTCGACCTGGGCGGCTCGGGCTGGGATGAATCGCTCGAATCTGGCGAAGACCCGGCCGGCGTCGGTCTGTTCTGCCTGGCCCCGCGCGAGGTGAGCATCCGCTCCAACGCACGACGCGTGACCATCGGCGGCGCCGGTTGGTCAGGCGCACCCGTCCCAATTCAAGAGGATCCAAACCCAATCGCGGGCACCGAGCTTCGCTTCTGGGATGAGCCCTGGAGATCCGCGGTTGTTGATCGCCACGCCGTCTTCTCCGGCATGGACGTAATCGTTGATGGCGTTGCCTGTCCCCGTCAATCGTTTGTGTCAGCCCAAGCGCCACACCACCCCGAACTCGGATGCCGCATCGAAGTGCTTGAAACGGCCAAGCTGAATGAATGGCACAACGCCTGTCACCGAGATCGATTGTACTCTGCCGGCGGGCTGGTCAATTTCCATGGCCAGATTGTGGCGCTCCCGTACAGCCCCATCTCCGAGCGTGGCCTGCATTACCTGGTCGACCTGACCGGCGAGCCCACGGCGATTCGCCTGATGCTGCCGGCGCGGACCCGCCTGTTTGAGAACGCCGCACTGCTTCAACTCAAGGCAGCGATCGAGCGAGAGGCTTATCGCCACATCCAACACCGTGGGACACACAGTCTTCCGTTCCGAGAGTTTCAACGGGCGCGAGAGTTGGGTATTCATCTGCCCGAGGCCCGCCCCGCCTTCACTGTGGGCCTGCTCAGCGCAAGCGAATCTCCCGAACCCATTGAGGTCACATTGCCCAAGGGCTTTCCGCTGTCGAAGTGCTACCGCATGAACTCGGTAGATGAATCAAATGATAGCTTTGATGTGACCAACGCCCATCTGCTCGCGGCGCTGGGCACGTTCGAGACGCCATTCGTGCCCGTCGAAATTCGGTCGGACTTCGACGGCTACGCCTGGGCCCGGCTCCCCACCATCTCCCGAGTCGAGATCAGCATAGGCAGCCAACTTCACTCTGATTGGGTCGGCAGCGGCCGGCTGACCTGCGTCGATCGAATCGTGGTCACCGTTCATACAAGCGACGGCCGACTCTTTTCGTCACCGGTGTGTATGGCCCAGGCAGCGGCCATGGATGAGAAAACCACCTGGCCAGACGAGATTACCTTCGTCACGCCCGAGGCCCAACAGCGCCTGAGCGCTTCCGAAATCTGGCACCACCTCGGCGGTTGGTCAGAGGATGGCGATACCTACGGTACCCAGGAATACGAGTTCGGGAAGGCACTGGATCGATTCTGGGCCGAGTTGATTGGACCCGATGAGAACCTTCGCCGCGAATTGGTGAGCGAGGCTCAGCTGATCAAACCGGGGTGGCACAGCGTGATGATCATGAACGACGGCACTGTCACCATTCAGTATGCCGATGGCCAGTCCCGGGCGATCCTGCCACCGCCAACCACTTCGCCCGCCTTGTAGTCCACACTCGACCGTTGCAGATTGAATGCGCGATGTTCAATCGACAATCCCATTAGATCAACGTCAAACCGTCCCGGTGTGCTGATGCACGAGGCTCATTCCGCGCGCGTGTTGCGGACCACGCGCTGTCGGCCGCCGGGTTTTTCTTTGCGAAGAAAGGAGACAGTTCAAAATGTTCGAATCACTCTATCGCATCGACTGGGACCTGCTTCATCGACAAAAGCGCGTCCTGGTCGATAGGGCAAGCAAGGATCGACTCAAGCCGTCCGTCGCCGAAGCGCTGTGGGGCATCGTCCATTTGCTGGACGCCTTGCAGGACGACGCCGTCGCCGCGGGGAGATGGACATTTCCCGGCGAGCGCGGTGTACGGGAGGTGCGCCATGGCAAGCAACCCTGACTGGCGCTCGGTCGCCGCACAGATCCTCTACCGAGCCTATCCCGACGTCGACCTCCTGCCGATCGAACCGTCCGCACCTGGCGACACGATTTCGGCGTTCAAGACGCGGGTCGAAGACGCCGGCGACACTTTGTTCCTGTTCCTGTGTCGTGAGGCGGATGACGACATCGACCCCCAGGAATACCTGGACCGGCTCGACCGGGCCATCCGCGACATCGAAGCCGTTCGCCATGCCCTAGCTGAATGCGTTGCCAACGGCGGTCATCCCTGATCACCTCCGGGCACTTCGCCCCCGTAGTTCCAACGACATCCCCGTCTGACCCGGCGTGCTGATGCACGAGGCTCAATCCGCGCATGTGTCGCGGACCTCGCGCTGTCGGCCGCCGGGTTTTCATATGCTTGGAAAGGAAATCCAATGTCTGATCAACTGACCTGCCCGCTCTGCGGGCAAAGCGTGGAATTCACGCTCGTCAACCACCTTCGGGACGAACACAAAGTCTCGCCCGAGTCCTTCCGCCGGCGGTTTTCCGAACAGCCCCTGCACAGTCCCGGCTTCGCGTCACTCGTGGCATCACATGCGGTGTGTAAGCAGAGTGGGATTCTGCACTATCAAATGGATGTGGCCGGCACGCGCATGACCGCCCGGCATGGTGTCCAACACCCGCTGATCCCTCACGCGGACCCGACCTTTGTATGGACCGACCCCTGCAAGGACGTGGCCGAGGCCCTCGAACACAACGAGCGGGTCTTCATTTATGGCCCCAGCGGCACGGGCAAAAGTTCGCTCGTGCGCCAGATCGCTGCCATAGTGCGACGCCCAGTCCGACGGGTGTCCCTGAACGGCGAGACCAGCGTCTCCGACTTCGTCGGCCACTGGACCGTCAACGACCAGCGCCAGACTGTCTTCGTCAACGGCATCCTGCCGCAGGCGATGCTCGAAGGCCACATCCTGCAGCTGGATGAAGTTGATGCGATGCAGCCGGAGATCGGTTTCGTCCTGCAGCAGGTCCTCGAGCCCGGCGGCCACCTGTTGCTGACCGACACCGGTGATGACATCGCGCCACACGCCGACTTTCGACTGGTGGCCACGGCCAACACCCTGGGGTTCGGTTCAGACTCGGGGTTGTACGCGAGTGGCACCCATGTACTGAATTTCTCGTGGCTTGACAGATGGGATGTTGTGGTTGAGCTTCCTTATCTCGACGCGAAGGACGAGATCAGCCTGCTCAAGTCTCGTCATTCTGGATTGGACAAGAAGTTGTTGACCGCCCTGGTCAAGGCTGCCGGCGACCTGCGCAAGGCGCATGGCGAAGAGCAGCTCACCACCACGGTAACGACTCGGCGACTGTTGGCGCTTTGCGCGCGACTTGCACGGGGCAACGACTTTCAACGGGCCCTTCAGACGACGCTGCTGAATAAGGTTCCGCCCGAGGACCGCAAGGTCATCGCTGAGACGCTGGATCATCACGTTGGGCCCCTGGCGACCGTCAAGTAGGAATCAAGCCCCGACAATCCTGTAAAGGCCATGCCCCGTCAAACGCGATGCGACGGGCGTGGCTTTTTTCATGCGCATCGCAAAGGAGCAATTAAATGAATCCCTTCTCAAGCCAGCTCGAACGGCTGGCCCGCACCCTCACCGATCAGTTCGGCGTGACGGTCTTCTGCAAAGGCGACCTGGCCTACACGGATGGCCGCCGCATCGTGCTGCCCTCACTGCCCGAGCCGATGGACCCGCAGCTTGAGCGGATGATCGTCGGATACCTCGACCACGAGATGTCCCACGTCGCGTTCACGGACTTCAATGAGGTCCGGCGTTTCGTGAAGAAGCACCGCGGCTTCAAAGACTTACTCAACGCAGTCGAAGATGCGCTGATCGAGAAACGGGCCATGCAGCGCTGGCCCGGCGTGCGAGCCAACCTGGATGCCCTATTTCATCAGGTCCGCCCGCGCGTGCTTAAATCGGTAGCCGCCGCACCGCCTTTTCATCGATTCGCCATCGCGGTGTACCTGAGGCTTTGCCACCACAAGGACCTGCTCGGTCTGGATCGCGAGCTATCTGGATTCGGGGATCTGTTGGATGAGTTTCCCGATGTTCGAACCACGCGCGACGCCGCACGGCTGTCGAGCAAGTTGCTGAAGCGCTGGCTGCAGCGCATAACCTCACCCCAGACGCAATCACCGACGACGTCGCCCGCGACGGAAATCGAAACGCCGCCGGAATCAGGTGGTGTCGACAACGGTGAGCCGGGCAAGAGCAACCCAGATCATTCTGAGAAATCCAACGGCATCGCGCCGGATGAAGGCTCGCATGGATCAACAGAACAGGCGAACCCCGATCAAAGTGAAGAAGACAGCGCGACCTCCGCCGAAGGGCCCGGGGCCTCCACGGATGCCGCCGACACCGCAAACAGCGCTGCCTACCACTCGAATAGTGGCGCCTCGCTTATCGGTGAAGTCGTCTCAGCCGCCATCAACGAGGCAATGAATGCGATTGATGGCAACGACCACTACCGCGTCTTTACCCGTCAGTACGATCGAATCGAGGTCGTACCCGATGCAGAAGACTCGGCGGTACGCGCCCTCCAGTCGGCGGGAGTCGACACCGTTCGCCGGCTGCGTCGCGGCTTGGCCAACGCGCTTCGCTCAGCAGAAAAGCGCTGGTGGCGCGACGAGCAGTCATGCGGCCAGCTGTCACCCAAGACCCTTCACCGTCTCTGCCTGGATCGTGCCCGCCTTGAGGTTTTCCGCACACGAAGTGTCGTGCAGGGCAAGTCCACCGCTGTCAGTATTGCCCTAGACGCATCTGGCAGCATGGCCTCGGTCAAAATGGATGTCGCCCGGGATGCCCTGCGGGTCCTGCTCGCCGCCCTGCATGATCTCAAGATCCCAACTGAGGCATTCACTTTCACCACGGGCGATGCCTTTGATGCAGACAGGGCGGCCGCAGAGACCGGCATTTCGTCCGCGGACATCCGCCTTCGCTTCACGCGGTTCGGAAATCTTGAGATTGGGCTCATCAAGCGATTCGACGACACCGTCAAGGTTGCCATGCGGCGGCTCCCCAATATCGTCGGCACCGGCCTCACCCCCATCGGAGAAGCACTCGAGATCGGTGCGCGGCGGCTCGCCGTGCGACCGGAGAACCGCAAGATCCTGCTCATCCTGACCGATGGCCAACCCTGCTGCGAAAGCAGTGGTTCCGCCGCCTTCACCCACGCAATCCACGTCGCCCGGCAGGTCTCGAATGCTGGCATTGAATTGGTGGGCGTGGGAATCATGGACTCAACACTCCGTTCGATCGTGACCAACACCATCGTGGTGCGTCAGATCGACGAACTCCCGGCCCAGCTGTGCAAGCTGCTTGGCCGGACACTGAAGAAAGGAATGAATCATGTTGCCTAAGAAGTTCGAGCTCATGCTCAACGTCGCAAGCACCCTGACGGCGGAGGACCTGGACGAATTGCGTGCAAGCGCAGGCGATCTGGTCACTTCTGAGGAATCGCCCTCGCCGGAAGCGGTGGCGGCCGCGGCTCTCGCGGATGAAACCGAGGAAGCTGATGGCCATGGTGATGGAGCCAATGGAAGCAATGGGGACAACGGCACCATGCGTGGGGCCCGTGAACGCGCTCGCACTCGCGAATCCAAGGTGTCCACAGCCTGCCTTGGCCAGCAACGCGAGGCTCACACTTGGTGGCCGGTTGGAACAGTCCTTTTCGGCCAGATCGGCGCCGAGAGGTTCACGGCCATCGTCATCGAAAATCCGCGCGTCAAGAGCAATCGCAGCGTGCAGATCACCAGTGGTGCTGCATCGGGACGAATCTGCCTCACTCCCACCCGTGCCGCGATTGAAGCAACCGAAGCCTACCGCCAGGCGCACCAGCTGGGCCGTGGCGGTGGCGTCACGAATGGATGGGCGTTTTGGAAGGCCAAGCCATAGGCCACGCCTCATTTCTTCGTCAGCGTTTTTTCTTTGAGCAAGTCAAACCCAACAAAATGACCCCATGCGGGTCGAAGGAGTTTCTATGCGAAATCCTGATGTGATGGTAACCATCGAGGGCGGTGTCGCCCAGGTGGATGTGCTCTCCCCCGGCGTGCTTGTCGAGGTCCGCGACTTCGATGTTGAAGGCGCTGACGAGGATGCCGCGTTCCTATGGATCAACGAGGCAGGCGATCCGTGCTGGCGGTATTTCGTGGGCGACGAGGCCGACGCGCAGTCCCTGCCTTCAAGCACCGTTTCGGAGGATGCAAGATGAAGACCGAAGACTTGAAACGATTCGCCGAGGACATGCGCCAGCACACGGGCTTGCCGGTCGTACTCGAACTCGATGACCAGCCCGACGGTCTGAACATCCTCAACATCAACGGCGTGGACTTCTTCTTCCACGCCGATGGCTCGGGGTACGACGGCTGGGGCAAACCCCTCGTCCCCGGCTTTCCAGTGTGACGATTCCCGTCCGTTATTACGAGACAACCAGTCGTTCGTGCTCGGCCCAGTCGACAGCGTCATGTGGAAGGCACTGCATCCTTTGCCTTGTCGCTTGTGGGTTGTTTTCCATGGGCACTGGGACATCCGGCATTTTAGGTTCTTCCCCTGCGGGTCGCCTGCGATCGCGGAGGTTCCGCTCGCGCGATCTCCGGCTCAGAACGTAAAAAGCCGACGTCCACATCCGTGCATGGAAAACAACATCAAACCACAAGCGATTGAACGGCAAGAGGTGCTCCTGCGCTTCCTTGACGCTTCAGACTCGGCGGCCGAACACGACCCTCGGTCTCGAGCAACTAAACAATTAAATCTACACAATGAGGTGAAATCATGAACGAAAAGAAAGACGAAAGTCTGAAAAATCCGTTTGACGAACTTCCGGTGATTTTCTCGTACACCCGGGCCCAGGCCCTGGAGGATGGCGTGCTCGTCGATCTCACCGCGTGGGCGAAGGAGACGGGCTTCAAGATCCCCGTAGCTTGCACCTCCGAGGTCTGGCATCGCTACATCGTGCCGCCGGCCGGCACGCGCGAACTCGGTCAGTCCGAACGAGGTCGGGCGCACGACGTCCTTTGGATGCTCTTCGTGGCCATCCAGCGTCAAACGGCCGGGCGGAAGGCCAAACGTGGCGGCCATCGCGAGCCCGATGACCAACTCCTGTATCAGGTGATCTTCCTGCAGGCCCCGAATCGGCCTGAAACCGTTACGCTGAAGTCCATCTGCGGACCCGGCGACAACGGCGAACCCGTGCTCACGATCATGCTCGAATACGAGGATTGACTCTGATCACGCTTCTGCTTTGTCGTCTCGACTCTTCCGGGGGGCGGGCCGACAAGGCCCGTCCCCCATCACTTTCTCTTCTCGCTCATCATCCATCACATCCGCGACGCGCAAACCCGCTTCTCCGCCACTGCTTTCATCTGTCTGCTGGTGTTGCACAATCCCGCGAATCGTCCCTTCATTCGACATATGCACCAGCCCGCTCGTCAATAGTGTTTCTCTTGGCGTTTGGCTCTTTCACCTCCATCTCGTGTCCGTTGTTTGACCGATCGCCCGCCCGCCCGGCACGCTTCAAGCGGCGATTCAATTGGATGCTTGCTTGCGTCGGCGCTTTCGTCGCAGCTCAGCCAGCCCCTCTCGCCTGCTGGTTTTCTTTTCCATCGGCACTCCGTGATCTCGGTCCATAGGCCTTTCCCCTGGCGGGTCGGCTCTGCGTCTGGAGGTACCGCTCTCAGGCGCATCGCTAAAGTCGTATTGAACCGAATCACCAGATCCATGCATGGAAAAGACAAACGTAACGCAGGCAGGAGTGGGTCGGGAGCTGAATCTTCAGCATTCTGACGCAGCGAACTCGGAAGGGAATCGCATCTACCTGCCATCGTTGCCTGGCCTCGCAAGGGTCGGGCTCCCTCGTTTCTCTCTTTCCGAATTACTGAAAGGAGGTGAACAGACCATGACAATCGAAACACAGTCCATTGACGAGCGTGTCAATCATTACGTTCGACTCTTTGAGACGATTCGCGACCGAGTTGGCGACGACCAGCTAGCTGCGATCATCTTGGAGCAGTGCGGAAAGGATGCTCGCGTCGCGCAGATGCGCGGATTCGATTCGCGATTCGACAACGGATCGGCGAGCGACGAGGCTTCGGCCACACCGAAGCAGCTCGCGTTTCTGGAAAAGCTGCAGGTCAAATCCATCCCGCAGAACCTGACCAGAGCGCAGGCTTCGAAGATGATCGACGAGGCCCGGGCCCAAGCTCGGGACGCCTACTAGGCGGGAATCTCCGCAGCCTCGTGGCTGCGGAGGCCCTCCGGCCCTTGGGCGAAGTCGCTAGCGTCGCCCCGGGCTGCCCGCGATGCCGGGAGAAGATTCTCATTCGGGCTTCGGGCCTGCACTCCCGGCTCATATTCAATGCCCTCGGGGCCGATTGATACGAGAGGTCGGTGGCCCTCTGGCAAAAGGTATTAATAGGAAAGCCGCCTGGCCAGAGGATGACCTCGCAATCCCCTGCTTCGTCGGCCCCGCAACCAGCCGCTTTTCGAAGCTGGGGCGAGACGCAGATCGGTCGGATGCTGGACTGCCACGGGATCCGCTATTTCCATGAACATCCGCTGGCCGTCATCGACCGGGGGAGGCCCCGCATCTGGTATCCGGATTTTCAGCTTCCGGGCTACGGCATCATCATCGAGTACTTCGGTCGTGTTCATGATGTTTCGTATGCGCTGGGCATGATTCGAAAGCAGACCGTGTATCAGGAAAACGGGGTTAGCGCACTGACGTACACGCCTGACATCTTTCGTGGCAATTGGCCCGATCGGATTCTGGGGGACATTGAGGATGTGCTTGCCGGGCGCATGAAGGAGTTTCATGAAACAAGAATTAGACATCAATCCAGAATTGAGTTGGAGTCCTGAAGAGTATGTGGAGTTTACGTGTGGGCGTTAAAACAAGACATGTGTGTCATTGTGTACCGCAATTCTCTTGATTGTGCGAAAGATTTATAAACGTCATCGGTCTGAATTTGACATGTTTGCCATCCTGGTAGATCGGCCTTACTCGTAGGCGGGTAAAAGGCGGTGGAGAGAGGTTTCGGTCATCGAGATCGTGCATTGCGATCCGTCAGGGCTGACGCATAAACTCTGGTCTCTCATTGCGATTAAAACGAACTTTGTCTCGATCACGCCTGCCAGGCAACCTCAAGGTTTATATAGATGCGCAACTTCATGACACTGATGGCGATCGAAGATCCATCAGGTGACTCAATCATGGCAGTGCTGCGGACAGAGATGCGGGATCGCCCCGTGCGGCTCGCATTGACTCTACTTCTATTCATGGCCGCGGCACTGCTCATGCCGTCGGCGGATGTTGATGAGGCGGGCGTGCGTCCTGTCATATCTTCGCATCTTGATTCGACGGGCCCTGCAATGCCGGTTCCGGCGTGCCTGCCTCCTACGTGGCATCCCGCAGTGGATGACGCAAAAACCACACTGGGCGCGGAAACCCGCGCCTTTGATGGACTCCCGCTCACGCCGCCCTGGATGGCGTGTTTTCCCGAGAATCCAAAGACACCTTTCCTTTTTCGGTAAGCCGAATGGTTCTCAGTTTTCCGCGCGATGTCGTTTCCACCTGCTCCAGGATGAGGCCTTTTCCTGCCAAGTCTTCCTTGACCCTTTGGCCAAGCCGAACACTGAATCCAAGGCGTTTGTACCGCTCAGCGACGCCGGCATGAGGAAAGGCCGCAATGTCTGAGAGCAACAACTGATGCGCTGCCGACTCACCGTGACCGTCTGCCGGGGTGGGCGCCGAATCGAGCCCTGAGCCCACACGAACGGCCGGCTGGGCCCCGCGCTGGATCGAGTGGTCCCGGGCGGAAAGCAGACCCAGTTGCGTCATATGCCGAATAACATGATTGTCTGTAAACGCCCCCTTCTTGATATGGAACTCCGGCACGTGGATCATGAATGGCTTGACCGAGCGGCCTTGGAGGCGAACCACGGCCTCACCGAGCTGAAGATTGCCCAAAATGGCTTTCTCATCTTCCTCGAGCAGCATGGCCTGGCTCATCGCGGTCACGTCGGAACGGTGCTTCAGGTTGAAACAGAACACCGCGTACAGGTTGGCAAGTGCAGAGGGTGCGATAGATGACGGCATTTGGTCTATTATTATCATCGCCTCGCCAAACTCCCTAATTTCCCTGAAGGTCAATTCCATGACGCTCTGGCCCCCTGCCAAGCTCTGCCTTTCACCGGAAAGCAGGTGGTGCGCTTCTTCAAGTAAGCATACGTGTCTCAATGTCTCACGCGTCGGCTCGGTCATCCGGTAATGGTGAATCCAAAGCAAGAGGCATTGGGCCACGAAGACTTTTTCCGATTGATTGAGTGCGTCGAGTTCGAGGATCACCGAGCGTTCGAGCAGTTTTGCAATGTCGCTGTGCCCCTGATTGACCAGTGCATCCATGTCCCCGAAGCAGAGGCTCGACAGGGCCCGTATCGCCGACGACATCCAGCCCGCCTCCCGACCCTTCGTAGGGCGCTGTTTCAAGGCCTCGTACACGTCGCGCATCGTCGGCCAACGCTCGACAGCGCCGGTGTAGACGCCGGCCTGCTCGTACACGCCGTCGATGGCTTCTTGCAGCAGGAAGATGACGCCGTCTCCAAGGAAATACGAATGTGCGATCACGGCGATGAGCTTCTTGAGCCAGGTCTGGGGCGAGGTGCCGGGCGGCGGGATCAATGGATTGAAGGACAACGGTGCGACGGATCGTCCGACCGTGTAAACCGCCGTATCCTCGAACCCGGGCAGCGATACCAGGTCCCGGTACCCCCTTTTCCAATCAATCACCATGCACGGCTTGCCGGATTGAATGAGCTCCTGGAGGATCAAGAATCCGATATTTGTTTTTCCGGCTCCGGATCTCCCGAATATCCCGACATGCTGTATTAATTCGTTTTCCCGGAGCCCGAAGGGATAAAGTGGGCGGTTGTTGTATGCGACCGTGCCAAGCGCGTACTCCCCCGCGGCGGCCTCGGCCTTGGGTGGCAGAAGGCCCGGGCCCTGGTCATCCAGCGAACCCTGAAACTGTTGGGCGGTGAGGATCTCCAGATAGTCGAGGAGCTGCTCCTTGCCGCTCTCATTCTCCGCGACGTAAGCCAGCCAGATCCGATCGGCCTGCGGGCCGATCACCGGCTTGAGCTTGCGGCAGAGCTCAAGGACCCGGGTGGCCTTGCCACGATCACGATCGGCCATCGGGTCCCCCGGCCAGGTAGCCCATCCGGCGGCGCGTGGCCTCGCGCTCCTGGCGTTCCTTCACAAGTTCGGTGCGAATTTCGTGGGTATCGCGCCACAAATCGAGCTCCAGGGCCCGCTTCTCCCGCTCAAGCTGGTGGATCTGTCGTTCGACTTCGGTGAGCGTGGCATCGTCGTATGCCCCCAGGGCCCGGCTCCGGAGCGGCTTGCGCTGCACCAGTTCGTCAAGTCGCCATTGCACGTCACGAAGGTGCCGCTGCGTCAGGGCCCGGCGCTCCTCCACCACGTACGCGAGTTGACGAGAGGCGAGTTCATGCTCCAGATCCTGATTGCCAAACACAAACGAGACGAGGTCGTTGCGATCCGCAGGCGCGGCGCGAGCATGAGCCGCCAGCAGGAATGTATCAACTCGATCCAAATACCGATCGGTCGGACTACGTGGGTCGGGCTCTTCGCCGATGATTCGCCATTTGGGCGGAAGTTCGCGATAGCTTGTAATGATCCGTTGGTGGTACGCCATGTTGTAATTATTCAGTGACGGCAGGAGTGCTCATGGGTACTTAAATCTTTGGATGCCTCGCTCGTCTGACAGGCTGCGGCGACGGGCGCCGCACGCATGTCGTCAAGCGGGCGACTGCCGGTCATCTTCATGTTCGAAAGGCCCACCCGCGACCGATAGGCCGACGCGTCAGTTTGACTTATCCGCCGCGACGAGCCGAACAACACGGACTTCATGCCAAAATCGATAGCCGCGGGAATCTTGGGTTCGCAATGTATTTAGAATTCTGTCGAGTTGTTCTTCTTCGCCCTCGTCAAGATGCAACTCCACGTGTTTTCCGAGCAGCCTTCCCGGATGGTGTTCGGCAAGGTATTCTTCAGGTCGCTGTTCGACGGCTCGCGAATCAACGTCAATGAGACCGCGGTGCAAGAGAATATCCTCATAGTACCGGAGGCGCGCTGCAAAACCCTCCTCGGTTCCGCCTTCCCGTAACGTCACAGGCTCCAACCAAGGAACGCGAAATGGGACAAAATCACGTCGGAGGACTGCAACAGATTGATATCGCCTCTTTGCGGCCAGAAGTGAACGAGAGAATTCGCGCCAGGCCAGACTTGAAAATGAGATCCAAACTTCGCGGGCCCAATCAGCGCCTCGAGACACGATTTCTTCCAAAAGATCGGTGCCGTTGGTTGCCATCTCAATGCCTTCGGGTACGAGAGGGCGCTCTGGCAGATACGGTGGCGCACAAATAAGGATGTCTGCACGGCTGTTTGGTGAAAGATCCTGAAAACGAGCACGATGAAAGTAGAGTTGTTGACCTGGGGTGAGCCGTGGCGTGAGATTCGCGCACGCCAACGCAAGGCTCATGGGTAATGACTCAACAAGCGTGGCCTTCTCGATCGAGGGCCAGATGGCATGTGCTGCACACGCGAGATAGCCCGTTCCTGTTCCAACATCAATGATGGACCGCGGCTGAAGCATTGTTCCGCTTTTCGCCATCGCCAAAACGAAAAGCTGCGCATCGATCGACGGCGGCCAAGGGCCAAGCGACGGCTCCCAAAAAACGTTGAAGGAATTTGCGTCAGGAAAGCGAAAGCCAATGCGGGCACCGCCAAGATTCCACAGGTCCTGAATGACCTCCATTTCGCTAAGAGGCAAACGGTGCATAGCATCATCGGCCAAGGCGAAGCTTGTTCTACGGCTAAAGCTCCTGCATTGTTGCCATGATGAATCGAACAGAAGCACCGGTGATGGCATTGTGCAAGAGACCGATTCGCCAGCCTTGAATGCAACCTGCAAGTGATTAACACACTTGAAGTGGCCCATTTCCGTTTCGGGGGGAGAAACAACAGAAAACTCGATCTGCAAGAGACGCTTGGGATCACGTTCAGGAATGCCCTTGGCGGAAACCACTGATGCAACATGAATCTGGTGAAGTAAACTCGCAATAAAATCCTGTAGGGCTTCTTTTCCGACTAGGCCGATTTGTTCGATTGTTCGATAGATTTTCTCCAAAACACTGACCAATTGGGTAATTTCTCTCGAGTCGATGTCCTTCACTTGCTCAATGAACCCCCCACAAATTGCCAGAAGTTTGCTTAACTGTTGAACCGTCGGCGTGCGCAGCGAACTGTCCGCTGCCTGACCGATCAGGCCGGCGGCCTCGGTAATCAAACGGCGGGCTGAATTTTGGTATGGTCCAAAGTCGGTGGCCAATTGACGACAAGTACGAAGAATGGCCAGCGTAGGCTCCAGTTCGGGCCCCTTGGTCAGTCGCGTTTCAGAAAGCCAACGGGCGATGTCAACGTCGGCATCCGGTGACGCGACTTCGACTGATGCCACATCTACCGGCTGTGAGGGGTCCTTGGAGATTACTGCTTTCAACAACTCAGGAATTTTGTCAGGGCTGCAGGCCTTCCGCCACCGATCAAAACACGCCCGAATTGTCAAATCAGATTTCTCATCGATGGTCCCTTGTTTCCGTAGGCCCGCAAGGAACCGCCCTATGCCTTCAGGAAACTCGCCCTTGTTACGGGAGATGCGCATGGCCTCCAAAAGATGGAACGCGAAGCGCGGACCGTTCGCATGGTCCTCGAGTCGCCGCCAGAGCGGCGCTAGATTGATTGCGAGATTCAATAGACTGGCGACAGGGAGCCGGGGGTTTAGTGGTATTAGCCGGCACGCTTGGGGCCGCACGCCCGGCCAGTACTCAAGTTCGGCCCTGACAATCTCAGCATTCTCGTATTCAAATGGATAATAGAGGATGCCGCAACCTGCGTCGGCGCAGGCGCGGGTCTTGGCTTCAAGACCGGCGACCTGCTTCAGTTTCATCATCAGCGGCTGTTGGTGCTTAACGTTGGGCGGCGCGCCAACTTCAGTGACTTCCAGAATTTCACCAGTAAACGCTTGGCTCTCCTGTGGGGTAGTGTCCAGAGCCACAGCAAGCATGCCGACGAGAAAGGCGAGCCCAAACGAAGATTTTTCGCGTTCTGCCGATACCGCGAATTCGATCATGATGCGGCCAGTAGCAATATCGCACTTCGCAAGGCAGCTGAGCCAGTCCTCGACAAGGAGAGTAGAAGCGAGCCTACGTGCAGCCCAAGCTTGGCGCAACATCGCAGAGTCCACCTCGCCCGTCAGCCCGTGGAACACAATATCGGGAGCAGCATCGCGATTATGATGCAGGGTGATGACTTCTAGGTGGCCGACACTCTTGGTAGTAGAAGGGCAGAGCACCTTAACCATTTTGAATTCCTTTTGATGGCCAGATGATTGTCAGCATTACTGCACGCTCGTTCGGCTCGGGCACGATCTTGGGGGTGCCACGCCGACCGAGGAGCCCGTGACTCGCTCGAGCAGTGGATTCTGCCGCTCTTCGGATTTTCCAGCATCCATCTGCTGGCACACAAGCGGGCCAAGCGCCAGTGGCCTCAATAACCCTAACCGTACCTGTTGGTTCTCGGCGCAGTTGAATTGAGCCGAGGGATCGTTCATTTAGTATCAGCTGCCATGTGTCCTCGCTCGATAACGGCACGAGGAACTCGCAACTCACTGTTCCGCCTTCTAGCTTTGGAGAACCGTAATAGGCTCGGCGTTGGACCACAGACTCAATCCTGAAAAACCGTCTTCGGGCGAACTCGCTCAGTGACATCAGGTGGGCGGCAAGATCATCCGGCACTTGATCTCGCGATGCGTTTATCGCAAAGTTCACCCGGTGATACCCCAGCGCAATTCGAAGCCACGGATATGTAGGAAGTAATACTTCAACCTGTTGTCGAAAGGTGTCTGGACTGCTGGTCGCATTCACAGCCTCATGTACTGCCAACACAACATGGGAAGCGAGATCCTGTGGAGCAGGCCATTGCCGTTTCGGAGCATCGGATGGAGCGTCGTACTTTTCCTGTAACTCCGCCAACAGCCAATACCAACGCATGTCTGGATCTGAAATCTCATTCTCGCGAAGTCGCGGCGCCAATACTGCCAGATCCTGATCCAGATCGAATGGGGTAAGTTGCGGCAGGGATTGCCTGATAGCCGCGCCGATTAGTTGAATCCAGTCTTTATTAGTGGGATCTTGGACGAGCCGGTTAATACCCAACGCGACTATCCAGTACAAATCGTCGCCGGCAACTAGGTCCCGCCAGCGAGGATCGCTAGAATCGGGATCTTCATCGGCAAGGAGAGACTCCAGTATGTCCTGTCTGTCGATGTCGCTGATCATCGAGATTCCTCTAGGCACTCTTTGAGTTTCTTTTTACCGTCGCTAGAGTAGTGCTTCACCTGGTTAATAGTGAGACCCAGCGACTCGGCTATTTCGACGAGCTGCTCTCCATTAAGGTAATGACGATATACGACTTTATGGTGCTTCTCGGACAATCGGTCAATGCACCGCCGTAACGCCGCCCCTAGCTCTTCTTTTCTGTCGACTTCTTTGGGATGGTTTTCACTTGGGTCTGCAATCTCACTCTCCAGACCAAGTGAACTCAGCCTGGGCATTCGCTTTTGCTTCTCAATCCAATCACAGAAAACATGCCAAGCAATTTCTTTTAGGTAGGGCCAGATTGGATTCCCCAAATCGATCGTTTCGCGATACCTAGATAGCTTTAGAAATGTTTCCTGGCACAGGTCCTCTGGGTCCCACTCTCGCACCGGTGTTCCCGAAATCAGTCTTTGCAAGTAGGTCTTAAGCCGTTTGCCGTGCAAATCGCACAGCACCTTCCAGGCACCGTCATCGCCCTGCACTAAGCCCCTCACAAGATCCTGCTCTTCGGACACTTTCCGTGATCCTCCAGAGATTTGAGTGCATGTGCCCGCCCGAATGCTATCCGCAGCAGCCAATTTCTGACAACGGCTATGGAACTTGCCCAAGCCACTTGCGTTTTTTCCGGAGATTCTGCGCACGCGGGCGCATCTCGGCCGGTACTTGGTAATGGAAGGCATCCACACTGCCGGAAAAAACAGTGCTGAGGAATTGGCCTTTGCATTAGGCCACGCTCGAAACAGAGGGGTACACCATGATTAATACATTCTCCCTGAGTCAAGGGGCTGCGATCGAACTCCCGTTCTTGTTGGCATTGATCGCCATCGGCGGAATCGTGTTTGCTTGGGTAGCTACAGCATTTCGCGGAGCTCAGATCTTTGGATCGGCGTCGCGAACGGTGGTGGCCACCTGTGTTGCGATTCTCGCGGTTCTTGGCCTGGTGTATCCGCCGCCCACGTCGAAAGGACCGCCCGACGCGGGTGTCCCATCGCCGTGGGAACCCATTATCAGAGCAACCATGCTGCCCTACGCGGCGTTGGCAATCACGTTGATAGGCTTATTTCTTTTGATCGCAATGGTAAAAGTCCGCGCATGGATTCGAGGGCGATTCGAAGCTCTTCGCGTATCACGCAGCAAGCGTTTGAGCGCGATCAAATCATGCCGCCGGACTTGTGTGCGAGGCGAATCTGACGAACGACGCCACAAGAAACGTAACCCCCTTGAGAAGTGGACGCAGGATGATGCCGACTGACCGGCCCGCGAGGAACCGGACAGGGCGAGAGATTGAAGCCAACGGCATGGTGAGCGCTGGACCGCCTGCCTTAAAGAGCCCAGGAACACGTAGGAGTAGCAATGGACACGACGAACAAAATTCCAGAGCCGCGTGGAGAATTGGAATTGGACCTTTGGCGTGGTCAGATCATCGACAGTCTCACAGGAGCAGTCATTTCGTTCATCGATGGTTGGTCGAAACAGCTCGGAATAATCGCGACCGAGTCATTCATCGCGACGAGGGCGCCTTGTACAGGGCTCCAATGCCTCGATCTGGCGGTACTGTGGCCGGGTTGGTTTGAGAATGCCACCTACCTACAGGACATCCGCAGACGCGTTGATGCTCCTCTATGGCGAACCAGCACCAAGCTAGCGCCCTTCGGCTGGACCGTGCAGATCATCGACAAGTGGATTTGTACGGTCAGTCGCGATCCGGACTTCAATGGCAAGTCCATTCCCATTCGGGCTGCTCAGTCCTTTCCAAGGCTCGAACGAATCGAGGACGCGTTCCAAGCGGATGACTTTGACGCAGTCTTGAAAGATGCGCTCGCCGCCCTTGAGATTTGCCGTGAATCGCACCACGTTCGGCTCCTGATCGGCGCGTGCTGCTTTCGGCACGGACTCGAACCGCCTGCAATGGTCAAGGTCAGTACCGCTCGGCACCTCCTCGAATATCAATCCGCCCTTCAAGTTGCCGTGAACACCCTTTCATGTGCGTATGGCAACGAACGCGACCGCAATCCGCGTCGTTGGGCATTTGTTCAGGAAAAGATCAACCAGTACGAGGGGCAGTTGAAGACTCTTGAGGATGTCTTCGAGCGGGCAAAGTTCTTCTTGAGGGTTCCATAATGCACGCGGCAATCGAAATCGAAGCATTCAAAGCAATTCAGGCAATTCCATTTTGCACTCAGCAGGAGGCAGAAAAATCGAAGCACGCCGTGGCGCTTCGTGCCTACGAGCCGATTGCGCGGGAGATCCGTACCACGGCCGGCTGGTATTGCCGTGAGGAACGAGCTGACGGACCCAAGCTTGGTTATCTGATCAATCTTCAAATGGGGATGCTCATTCAGATGGTGCACGACAAAAAACCCAATTCGCTCGCTTATGTCGTTCGGATGATTCGAGGATCAATTCGGCGAAAAATCAAGGTGCAATTCGGAAAGAACCGGAGGCAAGGATGGAATGACGATATGCCACGACTTGCCGGGCCCAAACCGAAGGATCCGAGGGCGCCGAGAGGGAGTGATGGCGATTCTGAAGTGGCGTTGACCACGGAGCAAAAGGAGCGAATTGCTGAGCTGAGAATCGCGAATCCAATTATCAATCATTGCGACTGGGCAACCAAGTCAGATTCAGGACTGCCGGTTGTCATTCGGCCACGTCGGCGGCGCGGACCACGATTGAATCAAGAGGATGCCCCGGGTGCAGTCGAATGGTATTCGAGGCGTGATTGAACTTGCGGGGGCATGACTGAGCCCCCTCGATGACTTTGTTTGAAACAGATCACGCGAGGCGGTCAGAGATCAAGAAGCAGGTCAACGGGTAATTTCCAGGGTGGCATACACAAATCTCAATCTCGAGTTCGCGTCGTTTCTGCATGGGGCAGGGATTTGACAGGTAAGAGTGGAAGGGAATGTTCGGACCTGTCTCATCCGGTGCCGAGTGGCCTTGTCTCGACTCCACCCGTTGATCGCCACCGCCGCGGCCACGCCGTACCCCACGGACGAGCATGCGCCTACTTCATCTCGGGAAACGAGGGAACAAACGACACCCGCCCGTGTGTCTCGTCGAGGAAGACCGTGCATGCCCACATCAGCCCCATGCCGATGAGACCGTCCGCGCCGGGTAGGGTCTTCGAGGGCGCATCCCCGGGGCGCGCGAAGGTCGCGGCGGGCGCGCCGAACAGATGCCCGCCGATGCGGAACGAGTCGACCGAGTCGGCGTCGATGCGGGAAAGCGAGCCGAACGTGATGTGATGCTTGCAGCCGGTGATGGTCACGCCCTTGGCCTGGGCCAATCCGTGCCGCGCGACCGCTGAAGCGAAGAAGTGCACGGTCGCATCAGCACCGGTGTCGATCACGAAAAGGCCATCAGCCACGCCGGGATACGCGCAGCGAACCTGCGGCAGGTTGGTGTGCATCTCGTCCGGGACCGAGGCCAGCGCGCCGATATCGCTGTCCCCTTCGGGATCGTGCAGCCGCACAGCGCGGCCCGGGCCGTCGATCTCGACGATCGCGCCCGAACACACGTTGCGCCCGAGGATGCCGACGACCGGACGCCCGAACGCTCCCGACGAACGTCTCATGTTCAGGTCGGTCAAGTTCAGCCCGGCAAGAGTCAGCGGGCCGACGCGCAGCGTGTTGGCGCGGTAGACCGTGATGCTGGTCTCGCCCTGGAGACGCGTGGTGCCGAGCACGTACCGGCCTTGATGTTGCTGACGGTCAGGTCGCGCTTGTGGGAACCACGACCGGGATGGGAGATGCTGGATAACTCGGCGCGGGCGGGCGCATTGGCGGCGTGCAGGTGGTCAAAAGAAGGGGTTCACCGATGGTGCCAGCTGGGGGGAAGTCCAAAAGCAAGCAGGACGATGAGGATGATGACTCCCACGGCTTGGACGATGACGACGACGCCGATCCGTTGGCTAGAGAACTCGTCGGATAGCGTTACGACGGGTGTATCAATCGGCATTTCTGCGGGGAATCGGCGGGGGCTGAAAGCGATGGGATCGCGAACGCGTGCGGCGTGAAGACGAGGATTCGCGTTGCGGCGGTCTGAATCGTACTTGGGCTGGGATGCAAGACTCTAGGTGGGAGATCCCGGTACGGGATTTCAAGATGCGGAATGGGTGGCGGACTGGACGTGGTACGAACGCGTGTTCGGTGATCGGTGTTCGGCGGACGGGGCTTGAATCACCGGAAGACTGACGGAGTTGCGACCGGTGCGGCGAGGCGCCTCCCGTGAGTGCGGCTGTCGGCGCCGGGGAGCCGGACGTTCAGATGGTTGAGACTTTGAGACAATGAATTTGGCTTTAGTCGTTGGATGACGGGAGCGAGCTGCCGAGCGAGTTCGCTAAGAAGCGATGGGCAAGGGCGGGTTTGGCATGGAAGTGCTGCGGATGCAAAGGATCGGCGGTTAAAGGATCGCGGGGAATCGTGCGGTGACTTGGCGATGGAGAGTTCGGCGTGGCGAATGGAGTTGCGGAGACAGGATGGTCGTTTTACGTGACGTAGTGACGAAAACGTGGATATGGGTTGGCGACGTGGCGCCGGGCCTCAATTCGAGCGGTGTCGGCCCGGTGAGGGGTGAAATTTGAAAAATGACGCGGAGCGGAAGCGAAGGCGTTTGGGGGTTTTGGCGTTGCGATTTGTCGCAATGCGCGGGGTAAGGAGAAACAGAAACTACGTCGGTGACGGTAAATGCGATGTGCAGGACACGCGGTGGAAGAGGGCCGCAGGATGCGTGTTGGTGTTGACCAGAGCGAACTGGTCTGGCCTTGAACAGGGCCTTGGGGAGAGGATGAGATTGGGGGGAAGTATGGCGAAGTTCGATGCGGGTTGGAGATGAAGTTGGGCATGGTATTACGCGTTGACGGAAGCCTGGACCTGGTCGGATTGCGGATGACGATGGAGGTGTGGCGGGAGGGGCGGGGCCGGAGGATGGGTTTGAGCTGGCACCTGTAGTCGTTGGAGGGTATGGAATCGTAAAGTATTGGTGGGTCAGGAGCTATTCGGATTGGGATGAGGAAGAAGAACGGATATCAGAGCATCTATCCCAATCAGAAATCAGAATCCGACACCCGGCCATCGACGGTCGAATCGACTCGCCAAACTACCCAACATCTGCTTCCAATGCACCCCTCTCGATTCCGCAATCTCCGCAAGGCCTGGTCCACTTCCACCTCCGTCAACGGACGACGGGCACGCATGTATCACCCGCGATTCGTTCACTCACCGGCGCCGATCTCCCGACTTGTCGATTGCGTTCGCCCCCCCTTCACATCGGTTCCATCTGCCTGGAATTGAAATCCCGGACGGCAACATCCGCATCCTTAACATCAAACGCCTCAGGGTCAAACTCGCGGCCGATCGTCGAGGCGCTGGCTCGATGTGACATCCCCAACTCCGAAACCTTTTGTCGCCTCCTGACGGCCAAGAATATCGAAGGGCAATGGCTTGAGATTTTTCTGATCGACTTGGTTGGTGAGCGGCGGCAGAGGGAAGCGATTCCCTTCCTCGTGGATCGATTCAACGTTGATACTGATTGCATGCTGGACCATTGCGTCGAAGCGCTGGCCAAGCTCGGTGACCCCGAGGCCGTGCGGCTGATCCGAGAGGCGTTTCCTCGCGCCTCGTGGAACTTCAAGAACTACACCTCGTCGCTGTTGGGGGCCATCAAGCAGCCGGAGTCCGAGGAAGCCATCATCACGCTGCTGGAAACCGAACGCAACGTCGATATCCGCACCGAGCTCTGCCTGAGCCTGTGTAACCTCTTTTCCGAGCGCGGCATCGAGATCGTGCGCGAACAGATTCGGGCCGGCTATGACGAGCAGATGGTCACCCTGGAGGAGGAGCTGCTGCCGGTTGCCGAGGTCTTGGGCGTCGAACTGCCCGACGCACAACGCTGGCGGCAGGATCGTTATGAGCGCGACCGTTTCCAAGCGGCCCGGCGGGCCGAGTTGGAGTTGATTGGCCGGCAACCACCGGCCAAGTCGCCGAACAGTGCATCATCGCTCCAGCTCGTAAGAGCCCCTGGCTTCGCAACCGAGCACCTGGCCTCGCTTCGCCGGCATGATGCCAAGGCTGGGCGCAATGATCCCTGTCCGTGTGGGAGCGGCGCGAAGTTCAAACGCTGCTGCGGAAGGGAATGACGCAAACGGCGGGATGCCCGCGGCGCAGGCGTCGGCTTCCGCGTGGTTGATAATGGTCAGGGCGACCCGCTCGGTCGACGGCTGGACCACTCCCGTCATCCAGGCATCATTCGAGTTCACGCACTCGGCGCGACAAGATCACAGCAGACCAGAGCGGTTGTCGCGACAACCGGCCCCTCCCTTTCGTGCGGTTTGCTGCGCCTTCCATCGGGCCTGGCGGTGTCAAAATGGCGTATTGATGCAATCAGGAAGGGAAAAAATACAATTAGAAATCCGGTGCTCTATCCAGCTGAGCTACGGGCACAACGACGATGATTCTATTGCCGCGACGGCGGAAATTGAATGCCCGTCGGCTCGATCCCCGTTTGGTCGCCGGTGTCGTCGAACCCGGCTACAATTGTACCCTTGACGCGTCGGCCGCAGACTGCCTGCCGGGCCGATTCTGACCGTGAAACCCCGCACAGGGCGTCCGTTTATTTACCCACGAGATTGCTCGAACCTGGTCCGTTCGTCTCCGGCATGGGTCCGGTGCCGAGGCGGACGGCTTCGATGCTCAAACCGGAAGGACAGGAATTCATGACTCGCCGTATTGCATTGGGACTCTTCTGCCTGGTCGGCGCGATGGCGGCCACCGGCGCGCGCGCCGACGAACCGCTGCCCAAGGACGACAACAACGTCTATGGCATGTTCGACAACGGATTCAAGTACATCATCCGCAAGCATGCCAATCCGCCGGGCCGGGTGGCCATGTACCTGCACATCAAGACCGGCTCGCTGAACGAGTCCGACAAACAGAACGGCATCGCCCACTTCCTGGAGCACATGGCCTTCAACGGCTCCAAGCACTTCAAGCCCGGCGAACTGGTCCCCTACCTGAACAGCCTCGGCATGCAGTTCGGGGCCGACACCAATGCCCACACCAATCAGCACGAGACGGTCTACAAACTCTTTCTTCCCGACACCAAGGACGAGACGATCGACAAGTGCCTGACCGTGCTGGAAGACGACGCGGCCGGCCTGGTGATGACCGACACCGAGATTGAGAGCGAGCGCAAGGTCATTCTGGAGGAACTTCGCTCCGGCAAGAGCCCCGCCGAGCGGCTCAACAAGGAGATGCTGAACAAGGTCTTTCCGGGTTCGAAGATGGCGCTGCACGACGTCATCGGCCTGGAGGAGCAGATCAAGACGTTTCCCAAGAAGGAGTTCGAGGACTACTGGAACACCTGGTACCGCCCCGAGTTCATGACGCTGATCATCGTCGGCGACATCGAGCCGGACGCGATGATTGCCAGGGCCAAGAAGCACTTTTCAACGATGAAGCCCCGCGCCGACAAGCGGCCGATCGGTCGCCCCGGCGTCAAGGGGGCGGACAAGCCCCGGGCGTTCGTGCTCTCCGACAAGGAACAGGTCGTCGGTCACATTGAGATCATGGCCGTTCGCGACGGTCGTCCGCCCATTCGCACCGTCGAGGAGTATCGCTTCAACGAAGTTGAGAACATCGGCCCGTGGATCGTGAATCGCCGGCTGGACGAGATGACCAACAACGGCACGGCCAAGTTCCGCCGGGCCGTTGTCGGCGTGGAGGGCGCGCCGCTGAACGATGCGATCCTGCCGACCATGAATGTCATCGGCGAGCCCGAAGACTGGAACATGATGCTTGAGCAGGTGATCGTCGAGGTCAATCGGGCCCTGGAGCACGGCTTCACCGACAAGGAAGTCGAACTGGCCAGGAACGCCCTGCTGCAGGGCGCCGAGCGGGCCGTGGAGACCGAGCCGACGGCCGATTCCCGCATGTTCGTAACGCGTCTGGCCTCCGCGGTCGGCAACGACGAGCCGATCATGTCCGCCATGCAGCGCCTGATTCAGTTGAAGTTGATGCTGCCGGATGTGAAGGCGGATGAAGTGCACAAGGTCTTCGTTGAGAACTTCAAGACTGCGAATTATGCGTATGTCTTGAAGGCTCCGAAAAAGGACGGTCTGAAACTGCCCACCGACGCGGAATTGCTCGCCGCTGCAAAGGAAGCCTGGGCCCGAAAGACCACCAAGCCCCAAAGCGAGGACGCGATCAAGAGCCTCGTCGCCAAATTGCCCGAAGCCGGCAAAATCGAAAAGAAAGAGACCGACGACGATCTCCAGATCACGACCGTCAAATTCGCGAACGGCGTGATCATGCGCCATCGTTTCATGGATTACAAAAAGAACCAGGTACTGGTGTCCATGGTCATGCCCGGTGGCGTGATTGAGGAGACCGCGGCGAACCGGGGCATCAGTCAGGTCGCCAGTCTGATTTTCTCCCAGCCCGCCACGAGCAGATCAACCTCCACGCAGATCCGCGATTTCATGACCGGCAAGAAGATCAATGTGAGCGGCGGCATCAGCCGTGACATGATGGCGGTCAGCATCACCGGCAATCCGAGCGAGTTAGCCCTGGGCTTCGAACTGACCCATGCCCTGCTTACCGACGGCGCCCTGGAAGAGTCGGCACTGGAAAACTGGAAGAAGTCGACGCTGGACCGCCTGAAGATGATGGAAAAGACCGCGGGCGGGCCGATTCGCAAGGCCATGGATCAGTTGATCTACGGAAACGACCCGCGATTCACGGAGTTGACCCCGGAGATTGTCAATCGACAGGAGAAGGCGCCGGCCGAGGCCTGGTTCAAGCGCATCGCCGGCACCGCCCCCATCGAGATCACCGTGGTTGGCGATATGCAATTCGATGCCGCGGCCGAATTGGTCGGCAAGTACATCGGCTCCCTGCCGAAGCGCGAGCGGACGTTCACCGATCTCGATTCGCTGCGCAAGATCATCCGTGGCAGCGGTCCGTACAAGAGTTCTACCGTCTTCGAGAGCATGACGCCGAAGGCCGTTGCGATGGCGGGCTTCATCAGTTGTGACGAGCGCGATGTCACGGATCGCCGCATCCTCACACTGGCGGCACGGGTCCTGACCGACCGGATGATCAAGGAGATCCGCGAGAATCAGCAACTGGTCTATAGCATTGGCTGCCAGAATCAGCCCAGCCGCGACATTCCCGGCACCGGCATGATGATGGCCGGCTCGATGACTGATCCGGTCAATGGCGAAAAACTGGCCGATACGGTGCTGTCCATGTTCCGCGAATTCGCTGAAAAGGGGCCGACCGACGTGGAAGTACGGACCGCGAAGAAGCAGTTGGCCAGGAGCCTCGACACGAGTATGAAGGAACCGAGTTTCTGGCTGAGTCAATTGAGCGAGATGGTCTATCGAAATCGAAGTCTGGCGGAACTGAAGGAACTGCCGAAGGTCTATGAAACCTACACCGGCAGGCAAATGCAGGACGTGGTCAGGAAGTACATGACCGAGGACCGCATCGTTCGCTTCGTCGCCATACCCGAGGACAAGGACGCCATGGCCAAGGACTCGGCGAAGGAAAAAGACAAGACGCCTGCCAAGGAGCCGGAAGCCGCCGGCTTGAAGGGCTGATCGGCCAGGATTTCAACCCTGCAATCACGTATCAGAGGCGCGGGTTTCCTTGCGAACCCCGCGCCTCTTCCTTGCGCACGGCCGGCCGATTGCATGCAACGCCGGACGCCACGACCCGGGACGCCCCAATTTTCGGACGGATTCCCAAATCCCGCTCCGTTTGTGTAGAATCGGGGGGAACGGGAGTCGCATTCAAAGTGGATACCACCCGCATCAGTCTGCTGCTGAAAATCCGCAACTCGGATGATGCCAATGCATGGTCCCAGTTTGATGCCATCTACCGCCCGATCCTCTACCGCTTTGCCACCGTGCGCGGGCTGGAGCATGCCGCCGCCGAGGATGTGGTGCAGCATTGCATGGTCGCGGTGAGCGAACACATCCGCAGTTTCGAATATGACCCCTCGCGCGGCCGCTTCAAGGGCTGGCTTCGCACCCTCGTCAACAACAAGATTCGCAATCTGTTGCGCGATCGGCGGGATCGCATCGCCGAGACCCGAGATTTCAACATCGCCGACGCGCGCGAGGACGCGCCCGACGAACTCTTCGAGAAGGTCTGGCTTGATGAACACCTGAAACACGCCCTGCGAATTGTGCGGGCCGACGTGGAGCCGGGGACCTTTGCCGCGTTTCAGGCGTATGTGATCGAAGAGCGCCCGATCGAAGAAGTGTGCAAGACCTGCGGGATGAACCCCAATCAGGTCCACGCCATCAAATGGCGAATGACCAAGAAACTCCGCGAGGCCATGACCGACCTTGCCGGTGAATAGTCGTTCCTGCGCCGCGGCAACGCGTCGACGGCAAGAAAGCGAAATGGGGCAGCGCGGCAATCCTGCGATACCACATGTCCCATCGACAGGAAGAACTACCTGACGGCTGCCTTTCAGACGACCTGTTGGAGCAGTTCCACGCGATGGAACTCGCCCAGCACGTCGCGGAATCCGTGCGGGCACACCTGGACATCTGCAAGCCCTGCGCGGCGCGCGACGCGCGTTTGATCGCGGCGCATGACAGCGTCCTCGGGCGCATTCGCGGATGGGACATCAACGATCGCCGCCAGGTTTTCTCCACTGCGCATGAACCGCTCACGCCGTCGCCCAGTGGCGGCCCGACGCGCATGCTTGAGTCGCCCCTGCCCGAGGGCGTCATTCCCGGTTACGACATCCTGAGCGAGATCCATCGCGGCGGGCAGGGCGTGGTCTATCGCGCGCGGCAACGATCGACCAAGCGCGATGTTGCCATCAAGGTGCTGCTGGAAGGCCCGTTCGCCTCCCGTGCGGCACGGCGGCGATTCGAACGTGAAATTGAACTCGTCGCCGGGCTCAATCACCCCCATATCGTCGCCGTCTTCGACAGCGGGAGCACATCGGACGGCCGTCAATTTTGCGTCATGGACTACGTCGATGGCGCGCGACTCGACCATTTCGTCCGCGACAATAAACTGGATGCCGGCTCGACGCTGAAGTTGTTCGCCGACATCTGCGATGCGGTCAACTTCGCCCATCAACGCGGGGTCATGCACCGCGACCTCAAGCCTTCCAACATTCTGGTCGACCTCGAAGGCCGTCCGCGCATTCTCGACTTCGGCCTGGCAAAACAGGTGGCCGCGGACGACGACCCGCTCGTGTCCATGACCGGCCAGGTCCTGGGCACGCTCCCCTACCTGTCGCCGGAGCAGGCGCGCGGCGCGCACGATCAGGTGGACATTCGCGCCGACGTGTATGCACTGGGTGTGATCCTGTACGAATTGTTGACCGGCCAGTATCCCTACCCCGTCGTCGGCCAACTGGCCGACGTGCTTCTCCACATTGCCGAAACCGCGCCGCGCCGGCCCGGCATCGCCTGGCGCAAAGACGCCGGCGTGCGCGCCGCGCCGGACGGCGGCTGCCCGCTCAATGATGAAATCGAGACAATCTCGCTCAAAGCCCTGTCGAAGGAGCCCGACCGTCGCTATCAGAGCGCGGGGGAACTCGGCCGAGACGTCACCCGGTATCTGTCCGGCGAGTTGATTGAGGCCAAGCGCGACAGCACCTGGTACATCCTTCGCAAGACGCTTCGAAAGCGCCGCGGCACGGTGCTGGCCGGCACCCTGTTCGTTGGACTGTTGATCGCCTGGGGCGCGACCACGTCCTATTTCTACGCGGCTCAAAAAAAGCAGACCGTGCGAATCGCCGAGGAGGCCGACCGGGCAAAGCGGCGCTTTGACCAGGTCCGCGAGCTGGCCAATGCCGTTCTGTTCGACTTCCACGACGCCATCGCCGACCTGCCCGGGGCCACCCCCGTGCGGGCCCTGCTGGTCAAGAAGGCACTGAAGTACCTCGACAATCTCTCGCAGGAAGCAGGGGACGACGCATCCCTTATCCGCGAGCTGGCCACCGCGTACGCCAAGGTCGGCGACGTGCAGGGGTCGGTTCGGGTTCCAAACATCGGCGATACGGCCGGGGCCATGGTCAGTTTCAAAAAGGCCCTCGCCTTGCTCGAGTCGATCGCGGAATCGCACCCCGATCCATTCATACTGAAGGACAGCCTCGCCAAGATGCATGCCTTCATCGGGGACATGCACTGGTCGAGCGGAGACATGGACCAATCCCTCGCCGAATACCGCGTCAGCCGCGACCTTGCCAGGGAGATGCTCGCCATGCACAAGGACGATGCCGAGGCAACGCGTGTGCTCGTCGCGCGCTGTCAGGACATCGGCGACGTCCTCCTACAGACCGGCCGACGCGATGAAGCCGTCCAGGAGTTTCAAGCGGGCCTCGCGATGATTGAACCCCTCGCCATGGCGCCCAATTCCGACGCTGCTTCGATCATTCTGTGCGCCATCAATTATGACCGACTGGCAACCATCGCCATGGAAGGAGGCCGCATCGACGACGCGCTGGATCTCTACAAACGGTCGCTTCGCCTGCGCGAAGATCAGGCCACGGCCAACCCCGGCAGTGTGAAGTTTCGCGTCTTTCTCGCCAACAGCCTGAATCAGATGTGCAACATCATCCTCCAGATGGGTCGCCCGGACGAGGCGATGCCATACGCGGAGCGCGCCCGCGACCTCCGCAGGGCAATTTCCGATGCCGACGCCGATGACGCCCGTGCGGCATTTGAGCTGGCCGTGAGCCACGATCAAGTCGCCTCCGTTCATTTGAATCGGGGCGAACTCGAGGCGGCCCTCGATCAGCAGAAGCTCGCTCTGGCGCTGCGTGAGTCGATATCAAGCCAGGACCCGACGAACGCCTGGTATCGTGAGGCCGTGGCAGTCAGCCACGACGCTGCGGGTGAATCGCTGTACCGAATGGGACGCCACGAAGAGGCAGAGACCGAGATTCGCAGGGCCCTGACCATTCGAGATGATCTGATCGCCCAGATCCCGTCCGATCACTCGCTCTCCCTGAACCAGAGTAACACACTGACCTCGCTCGGAAACGTCCTGTGGGAATTGAATCGGCTTCCGGAGGCCCGCGCCGCGCTGGATCGCGCATTGGCCATTCGCGTTGACACGCTGGCCCGCAACCCGGACGACGTCTCAGCTGCACTGGCCGTCGTGTCGATGCGCGATCGATTAGGCGACCTCATGTTGTTCGAAGGAAAGCTGGACGATGCCGCCGGTGAATTTGACCAGTGTCATCAATTGGCCGCCCGGGCCGTGAAGATCGATCCGGTGCATCGACCGACCCGGCGGTGCATGGCTGTCGCCGAGTTAAAACTGGGCATTCTGGCGGCTCGACGCGCCGAACAGCCGGGGGCGGGTGCCGCCCGACGCGTCGAACTCATCCGCACCGCCCTGACGCATTTCGAGACATGTGATCGTCTGCTTCAGAAGATGCGCGACGACAAACTCATCAATCAAAACGACAAACCGCTCTTTTCGGACGTGGAGCACGCATTGAAGAACGCCAGGAAACGCCTGACAGAATGGACCGGGCAATCGCCGTACGTCGCGCCGGTCCTCGAGTCAAGATCAGCCTCCGAATCATAAAACCCGAAGTCCGGCAATTACGCGGCCTTCGGTCCGAGCAGCCACATCAATTCGCGGCTGGTGCGATAAAGCGACGCCGCCGCGGCGGCCTTGCCGCGAAGCCCGACGATCCGGCACTTTGCATTCACCGACCGGGCCAGATTCATCAGGCTGGCGAACATCACCGTGAACTGCGGGCCAACTTCGGTCACGCACGACATGTCGATGATCACTTCGCGGATGGTCTCGTCATTGCATGCCGCCCGGACCAGGCCGGACAGGGTCGCCAGGGCCTTGGCATCGAGGACGGCGACGGTGGGCTGCAGCAGCATGACGCCGTCGGCGTTGACTGAGAAAGTCGCGCACGCCAGTACGGACTCAAGGCGGGCGATGATCGCATTCTGTTGTCGTTTGGTGTTGAAGAACATGACTGGCCTCCTCTTCGGCCGGGTGGTGCGAACACACGCGGCTGTGACGTCACGCGTGAGCGGCGTCACAAGGGATACCCGGGAGCATGCGATTTCTGTTGCGAAACCCCGCACTCTTTTTTAAATTGCGACTCGGACCCGAATTCGCGGTAAAACATGCGCACAGGACCCCAACCGGTGGGGAAATCAACCCAATTCAAGGCTGTGCCGAATGTCACTCCAAACAGGCGACCCACTTCACAAACTCCTGATCGATATGCCTGCAGCCGAGGCGTCCGACCTGCATCTGGTCCCCGGATACCGCCCGATCTACCGCATACATGGCGAACTCCGCCCCGCCGGCGCCGAAATCCTCGTTGCGGATCGGCTGTCCGGGCTTCTGAAGGCGATGCTGCCGCCCGCGTTCCTGTCCAAATGGGAGGCCGAACGGGACATCGACCTCGCAATTCACATTCCCGGACCTGGCGGATCGCTCCGCTTTCGCGTCAACGTCTTCACCGATCGCGGCGGCCGGGGCGCTTGTTTTCGATCCATCCCGGCGAAAATTCCGACCATTGGCGAACTCGGCTTCTCAGCAGATGTCGCGGATCGGATCCTCAATTTCAACAACGGCCTCGTCCTCATCACCGGCGTGACCGGAAGCGGCAAGACCACATCGCTCGCCGCCCTCATTCAGATGCTGAACGAACGCGGCGGTTACCGCATCATCACCATCGAAGAGCCCATCGAATATGTGTACCCCTGCCAGGACGCCAGCGTCATCACTCAGCGGGAAGTTGGCGCCGACGTGGGCAGTTTCTACGACGGTCTGCGATACGGACTTCGACAGGACCCCGATGTCATGCTCGTGGGTGAGATTCGCGATCGCGAAACGGCGCAACTCGCCATCTCGGCCGCCGAGACCGGGCACCTGATCTTCGCCACCATGCACACGGCCGACGCCAAGGGCGCGGTCACCCGCATGGTCGACTTGTTCCCCATGGAAATGCACGAGGACATCAAGTCGCAGTTGTCGATGAGTCTTCGCGCCATCGTCGCCCAGCACCTGTTGCCCACCGGCGGTGGACGCCGGGTGCTGGCGATGGAGGCGCTGTTTGCCACATTTGCGGTGCGCAGCGCCATTCGCCAGGGAAAAATCGAGAGCCTCGACACCGCGATCCAAAGCGGTCGCAAAGACGGCATGTTCAGCCTCGACAGCGACCTGCGTCGACTCGCGACGGCCGGTCTCATTTCGATGGACGTGGCCCGCCTGCATGCGAAGGACCCGGCCGAATTCGGGGCCTAGCGCCGGCCCGCATTCATCCACTATCATTCCGGACGAATGACAACCGGCGCGCTTCCATTCATGGTATTGATGCAAGGTCGATTCGCGCCGGATCGCGTGCGCGTCGCGTTCGATTCCACCGCGAGGAGAACGACGCCGGCATTGGAGGCGTTGATCGCCGCCGAGTGGACCCCGCGGCTGGAACAGGCAAGGGAAAGCGGGTGTGTCCTGTTCAACGGCGAGTTGCTGCGATACATCGGCCACCGCATCGTTCCCGCTCCCGCTGGCACTGACGAAACAGAGGCGCGTTTCGAGATGACCGTGGGACCGACCTGCTACCGCGACTTCGTCGGCACCAATCTCTACAACAATCGACGCGTGGATGAATTCGGCTGGGACGCGTTTTCCAATCCGGTGGGCACCACGGCCACGCTCATGACCGCCGACGGACGCATTTGCTACGGTCGCCGATCCTTGCAGGTGGCCTACCACGCGGGTTACGTTCATACCTTTGGCGGCGCGTTGGAGCCGGGCGACCGAAACGCGGGCGGTGAGATCGATGTGTTTGACAGCGTTCGCCGCGAACTGCACGAGGAAGTCGGCCTGACACCCGCGGAGTGCGATTCGCTGGTGTGCGTCGGCATGATCCGCGACTCCGAAATTCTGCAACCGGAATTGCTGTTTGAGGCACACGTGCCATTGACTGCCTTGGAATTGATGCAGCGGTGGGAATTGGCTGAGAGTCGAGACGAGCACCATGAGTTGGTGACGCTCGCCGATGCGCCGGATGAAATCGTGCCGTTCATGCGCGGCTGCGGAAAGATCGCGCCGGTCGCCGTTGGCGCAATGATGTTGCATGGATTGCAGCGCTGGGGGCAGGATTGGCATGATCAGGCGGCGAGCGAGTGGATGCGATGAGTCCGGAGCGTGAATCGCCTTTGCCATCATCCGAAGCCGCGCCGCCGCCCCATTCGCAACGCCGGCCGCGAGGACGCAAGGTCGTCTTTTCCCTGTTTACCGTGATCGTCTTTTTTGCACTGCTGGAAGTCATCGGCCGTGCACTGATTCCGGCCCTGCCGGACAACGCCCGTTGGGCCCACGAGTCCAGCCATGTTCGTTTGACCGGATTTCCCGCGCTGAACAACCTTCTGGAATCTGACGTTAACCGCTTCTGGCGCCTGAGAGCCGGGATCGCGCCAACGCAGATCATCGGCCGCGTGGGCGACGATGACCTGGTCTTCCGCGTGTCCACCGATGAGCACGGCTATCGCCGAACGCCGGCCCCTGCTACATCCGATCGGTCTGTCTTATTTCTGGGCGATTCGTGCACCCTGGGCATCGGGGTTGACGACGATCAGGCCATTCCCTCCGTCATGCAGGGCCTGATCAGTGGCGCCCGCTGCATCAATGCAGGTGTGCCCGGGTATTCGGCGTTTCAGGGCCGCGTGTATCTGGAGTCGATCGTCCGCGACATTCGTCCCGCAGCCGTGGTCATCAACTTTGGATTCAACGACGATGCCGCCTGGGATGATCGAAGCGACCTTCAACATGCGGTTGCCCTGGCCGATCCGCGCGGATGGCATGAGAATCTCGGCCTCATGCGCCTCATCGGCCGCATGACGCCGACCGTCTCGCGCTCAGCCCGTCCCGCCGCGCAATCACGCCCCCGCCTGACCGACGACGAGTTCGCCGACCAGATCCAGTCCATGATCAATACGTGTATAGAAAACGAGGCGCGGCCATTGCTGATCGTCTGGCCGTTGCGACAACAGGCAAGCCGGCCGGGTCTGGTGGGCAAGCAATCGACGATGCTCCGGATTGGCCAATCACGCGGCGTTCCAGTGGTTGACCTGTTGGAGGCCGTGCGGGCCCGACCCCAGTCTGACAAGTCGCTGTTTGCCGACTTGCTCCACTTCAATGAAGCGGGCTGCCGAATGGCGGCTGACTTGATTGCGCAGGCCCTGCTTCCTGCGTTGGGCGGCGCAATGACGATTCCTGCGAGTCACCCTCTGCCCGCCCCAGCGCCGTGAGCGACTCCGGCAGCGTCGCACCTTCGATCAAGAGATCCCGCCACGCTGACCCAATGACCTGTCCGGCCCCGGCGGTGACGCGCTTTGTATAAATGCCCAGTTTCGCCGTCACGCAGCGGGCAAGTCGGGCATTCGATGACGAATCCAATGCAATGGCGGGATCGATCTCAGCGAGGCTGGCGACCGCCATCGAGCCCGGCGGCAACGATCGCACGGCGGGCAGTACGTTTATCCCCACGCCGATGATCAATGCGGTCAGGCGACCCTCTTCGACAAACGCCTCGGTGAGAACCCCGCCCACCTTTCGCCCATTCCGGATCAAGTCGTTCACCGGTTTGATCCGCAAATCGATGTTAAACGCCTCCCGCACGGCCTCGGCGCACGCAACGCCCGCGGCCAGTGTGTACTCCGTGGTCAGCGGCCATTCGTTTTGCTGCGCCTGATCGCCTCGATTGCGACATGCATATGAAAGATACAGTCCGGCATCATATGGCGAAATCCACGACCGGCCGTGCGTCCCCCGCCCGGCCGCCTGCCCGCGCGCAATGACGACCGCCGCGTCGTCGATCGCACCGCCCGCCAGGAGGCGCCGTGCCTCCTCGTTGGTCGAGTCGAGCATGTCATACGCGAATGTCTGCATCGCGAGGCTCCGTCTGCCGAATGGCCGCTTGCGGTTTCAACGAGTATAACCATGCCGACACTTGGTTCAGGATTGAATCGCATGTCACGAAACCGAATCCCCACGCTTGCATTGCTCGCCTGCTTGGTCGCATTCATTTACGGGTGCAAGTCGCCGACCCTGACCGTGATGACCTTCAACATCCGGTACGACACGCCGAGCGACGGCCCCAATGCATGGCCCAAACGTCGTGCGCTGGTTTCCGATCTGATCAAGAAACACGATCCCGACGTGATCGGCTTGCAGGAGGTTCTTGCGTCGCAGCGGGATGCACTGATCGCCGACCTGCCCGGCTACGCGTTCGTCGGTGTGGGTCGGGACGACGGCGCGGACAAAGGAGAGTTTGCTCCGGTCCTGTTCAAGGAGGGCCGCTTTCAAATCGTCGACAAGGGCTGGTTCTGGTTAAGTGACGCGCCATCCAAGCCGGGGTCCCGGGGATGGGACGCCGCCTGCCCACGCATGGCCACCTGGGTCATCCTCAACGATGCGACCCACCGTCAGCAATTGTTTGTGGTCAACACGCACCTGGACCACAAGGGCGACGTGGCACGGCGGGAGTCGGCGAAGATGATAGCCGCGCTACTCGGCAGGAATTCGGAACTCCCTCAAATCGTGACCGGCGACTTCAACTGCGCTCCCACCCATTCGGTGCATCAAACCCTGCTGGGGACGACATCCACTTCGCCCCTCAAAGACGCGTATTCGCAAATGCACGCCGATGAAACGGACGCCGGCACCTTTAATGGATTCGAAGGCGTGCGCACCGGATCGCGCATCGATTGGATCCTGCATTCGGCGGATTTCACTCCGATCTCATGTTCGATCGACCAGTCCTCCGCCATCGAACGTTACCCCTCCGATCATTTCCCGGTCATCGCGCGGTTCCGGATCTCGTCGCGCCGGTGACGCGCCCCATCTGTCGTTCGCCATGATTACGCATTGACGCTACGCTTGAATCGAATGGAATCGCCACGGTCCCCGACACATCATGCAGGACGCCCGCGCCTCGCCGCGCCCCTTGCGGTGTTCATTGTCGCGGTGGCGTGCTATCTGCCGACGATGCGCAACGGATTTGTGCGATGGGATGACAATGGGAATTTTCTGACAAATACCGAGTACCAGACGTTCAACTGGACATCCGTCAAATGGGCGCTCACGACCCGCGTCATGGGGCACTATCAGCCTGTCAACTGGCTGACCTTCATTGCCGACCATGCCCTGGCGGGCGTCGTCGGGCCGGCCGGTCCGCGCGCCGATGACGATCCGTACATGCGCCGGTTCAAGCCGGACCGATGGCCCACGCACCCGCCGAGCGCCGGTCGATTTCATCAGACCCAGGCCATTCTCCACGGCATCGCGGCGGTTCTCGTCTATTTTCTGGCGCGACGCCTCCTGCCTGAATCGGCTCAAAGCCCCTGGCCATGCGCATTCGCGGCCCTGCTGTTCGCGGTTCATCCGCTGCGTGTGGAGTCGATTGCGTGGGCCAGCGCCCGGACCGACGTGCTGGCGGCAATCTTCATGATGTCTGCGACCCTGGTCTATCTTCGGGGAATGCAGGGCCGTCCATTGACGGCATCGCCGCTCGCCCGTGATCGAATCGCCGTGGCCTTGTTCATGGCGCTGGCCGTGTTCAGCAAGGTCATGGCCATTACGCTCCCGGTGGTGCTCCTGATTCTGGATGCGTACCTGGGCCGCGTCCGGGTCACCGCCGCGGATCCGGGCAATGCAGGAACTCGACTCTTGTCACGGTTCGGACGCCTGGTCGGACAGAAGATCGAGTTGTTCGTGCTGGCGGCCATCGGTCTGCGGGTCGCCCAGTGGGCCCACTCCGACTCCATTGTGGACCTGGGTCTGCATTCCATTTCCAATCGCTTCGCCCAGTTCTTCGTCAGCCTTGCGTTCTATCCATACAAAACGCTCGTGCCCATCGACTTCTCGCCGCTCTATGAGTTTCCGGCGCGCTTTGGATGGACCCATCCGCAGGTTCTCTTATCAGTCGCGGGCGTGATTGTTGGTCTGTCACTGATCTTGATACTCGCGCGAAATGCGGCGGTGTGGACGGCGTTGACGGCCTACCTAGTGCTGATCGCCCCGGTGACCGGCCTCACCCAGCGCGGATCCCAGATGGTCGCGGACCGGTACAGTTACATCGCATGTATACCGCTGGCCTTGTTGGCCGCGGGACTGTTGAGCCGACTGGCCCGGCGTCATGCGCGACTTGCCGCGGGGACCGCAGGGGTCGTTCTCACCCTCCTGATCATACAGACGCAGCGCCAAATCACCTACTGGCATGACTCCAAACGACTATGGGAGCGTGCCATTGCGCTGGATCCCACAAATGCGACCGCCTATGCCGCCATGGGCCTGGTCCTTGACGCGATCGGTGATCCGGAGCGGGCAATGCGGTTCCTGGAAAAAGCGGTGTCAATCCGCCACCGACACTACGGCGCGTGGTTCGCCATCGGCAACCTCCACCGCGATGCCGGAAACGACGAAGAGGCCATTCGGAGTTACCTGACGGAACTGGAGTTCAACCCGACCCACTCCCAGTCACGCGTCCAACTCTGCCTCATCCTCGCCAGGCAGGGTCGGTTTGCCGAGGCCGAGCCGCATCTTCGCCGCCTTCGAGACATGCCTTCCAATTCCGACGACACGCTGATCCGGCACATGCTCGCCGATGCCTGCGCTGAGCGGGGCGCACTCGACGAAGCGATTCAGTTGCTTGACGAGGGCATCGAGATCGCCCTGCGCAGGAACCGGCCTGCCGTGGTCGACACGCTCCGCGCCGCCCGCGCGGAGTATGAGTCGGCCCGACGCGGTCCGAGGGCGGCCGAATCCCGCCCGGCGTCGCAACCGGACCGGCCGGACTAGACTTGCAGCAATGAACACCGGTTTGATGTGGTTTCGACGCGACCTTCGCCTGCATGACAATGCGGCGTTGTACCATGCCCTTAAGGCGCACGATCGCGTCTTCGCCTGCTTCTGTTTTGACACCGAAATTCTCGACAAACTGAAGGACCGCGCCGATCGGCGGATCGAGTTCATCCGGCAGAGCATCGCGGAATTGGACGCCGGATTGCAGGAGCGCCGCGCGGGCCTGATCGTCCGGCACGGGATCGCATCGGAGGAGATCCCGAAACTTGCGGGTGAACTGGGCGTCCGCACGGTCTATGCCAATCACGACTACGAAGCCCGGCGTCTGGCCCGCGATCGACTCGTTGCCCGCACCCTTGCATCGGACGGCCGATCACTGGAGACCTTCAAAGACCACGTCATTTTCGAGAAGGACGAGGTCTTGACCGCGGCCGGCCAGCCGTTTCGAGTCTACACGCCCTATCGCAACGCATGGCATTCAAAATTGACGGAGTTCTACATCAAGGCGTATCCCTGCGAGACCTATTTCGACCGGCTCGCCGCCCCGCCGACGAGGGTCAAGTCGCATCCGTGGACGCCGGCCGCCCTGAACTTCAAACAAATCGACATCCTCTGGCCCGGCGGCACAAGGGCGGGCCGCGACCAGTTCGACGAATTCCTGACCCGGGTCGATGACTATGTGACCGCCCGTGACATTCCCTCGATCCGCGGCACCTCGGAACTCTCGGTCCACCTGCGATTCGGCACGGTCAGCATTCGTGAGTTGGTGTCAGAGGCCCTGGCCCACGGTTCGGCCGGCGCAAGAAAATGGGTGGACGAACTCGTCTGGCGGGATTTTCACAACATGGTCCTGCACCATTGGCCGCACATCACCACGAAGGCGTTTCAGCCCGCGTACGATGCGCTTGAATGGCGGCAGGATCGCGGCGATTTCGCCGCATGGTGCGAGGGCCGCACCGGCTTTCCGATCGTCGACGCGGCCATGCGACAATTAAATACGACCGGCTACATGCACAACCGGCTGCGGATGGTCGCCGCCTCCTTCCTCACCAAGGATCTGCGCATCGACTGGCGCTGGGGCGAGCGGTATTTCGCCGACAAACTTCTCGATTACGACCTCTCGCAGAACGTGGGCAACTGGCAGTGGTCGGCCAGCATCGGCACGGACGCCCAACCCTACTTTCGCGTGTTCAACCCGGTCGCGCAGTCCGAACGCTTCGACCCGGACGGCGCCTTCATTCGCAAATTCGTGCCGGAACTCGCCGGATTTCCCGCCGACTGCATCCACGAGCCGCACGCGTCCGGCCCGTTGGAGCAGCGCGGATATGGCTGCGTCATTGGCGAGGACTACCCCGCGCCGATCGTCGACCACGCCGCGGCAAGACTGGCATCGATTGCAATGTTCAAGAAGGTGCGGGCAGGATGATCTCGCAAGCCTGATCAAGTCGACGCCAGGCGGATATGAAAGCCATATTCGCGACTCTGGTCCGGGTCGTCGCAGACGCGCAGGCCCTCCTGCGTGAATCCGGCCGTGCGGTAGAGCCGGTGAGCCTCTTCCAACTTGACGTCGCTCCACGCGATCATCCGGTGAAAACCCGCGGACCCGGCGTGGTTCATCGCGGTCTCAAGGAGGCTTCGACCCCAGCCACGCCCGCGGCATGAACTGAGCAGGTACATGCGATGCAGTTCACAGAAATCACCGTGCGCGGTCAGGCCGACACAGCCCACCACGCGATCGGCATCCAACTGCACCCAGAATTGCCCGCCGGATCGAATATAGACATTCTGAATATCGTACAGGTCGCGGTGGTAGCCGTGGGCGTCCCAGGTGAAGCCGTACTCGTCATGCACCGCCCGCACGACTTCGCGGGCGCCGGCTTCGTGAATCGGTTCGCAGGGAAGGATGATCATGGGATGGTTCAATTCAGGGCCGGAAGGTGGGTCATCAATGAAGCGGCTCAGTCGTCCATGCCATCGCTGCCGGGCGCGGCATCCCAGCGGACACGCTCAATCGCCGTCGCCAGTCCGGTATCGGAATCGACTGTCACAATGACGCCGTACATCCGCGCATCGTCAGTGGCCACGTCGAACGGCGTCGGCATGCCGGTGGTCATGGCGTGCAGGACGCGATCCTTGCGCCGACCCAGAACGCTGTCGTAGGGTCCGGCCATGCCGAGATCGGTGACATATGCGGTGCCGCGCGGCAGCACCCGTTCGTCCGCGGTCGGAACATGGGTGTGCGTGCCGAAGACCACGCTGACCCGGCCATCGAGGTGCCAACCCATGGCGACCTTCTCGCTGGTGGCCTCGGCGTGCATATCGACGACAACAACCTTGACGTCCCTCGGCAATCGCGCCAGCACACGCTCAACGGCGTGAAACGGGCAATCGCTGACAGTCTTGATGAACAACCGTCCGATCAGGGAAATCACCGCGACGCGCGGTCCCGCCTTCGTCTCGATCAGCGTGAACTCACGGCCGATCGATTCCGGCGGAAAATTCGCCGGGCGCACGATCCTGTCGGAGCGCTCCAGCACCGGGAGAAGGTCCGCCTTGCGGTAAATGTGATCGCCCATGGTCATGACGTCGACGCCGTACCGCAGGAACTTCTCGTACAGCGCTTCGGTCAGGCCGGAGCCCGCCGCGGCATTCTCCACGTTGGCCACAACGCAATTCACGCCACGTTCCCGCATCAGCGCGGGCACCGCCTGCGAAACGACCTGTCGCCCCGGACGCCCCACCACGTCGCCGATGCAGAGAATTTTCAGTATCAAGCAGTCCTCTCCAGCCCAACCCCCGCAAATGGCGCCACGCGCGTTTCCGAGTCAGCAACCCGCGCGGCACGCTCATTGGAAGCGACATGAGTATATCCGCCTGCATGACCTCCGCCAGTGACGCGCGGGTGGCACTGCTCTGTGAGCAGTGCAAACGTGTGAAAGCGTTGGAAGCCGAACCGGGTCGGCGTGCAAACAAGTTGCACCCGGCGAACGCAATTCTCAATGGCCGGTGGCACACGAATGCTGTTGAACTTCTGGAATCGCCGTGCCGAGCCACTTGAGACGCACCGGCAAGCGCCCTATGCTTGCAGGTCGTTCGACTTTCTCAATCCAACAGGAGCCACCGCACCGTGAACCTGCCGATCCTGCCGGACGCCGACCGCATCCGGGAGTACTGCGGCCTGATCGGCATCTCCGGTCATGCGGATGCGGCCGAACTGGCGTACCGCGGACTTTACGCACAGCAGCATCGCGGTCAGGAGTCCGCCGGCATCTGCTCGGCGCGTGACGGGCAGTTGCTCCGCCATGCCGGCATGGGTTTGGTGACAGACGTCTTCGACGCCGAACGTCTGGCCCCGCTGCGCAGCGACATGGCCATCGGCCACGTGCGATATTCGACGACGGGTTCCTGCGCCGATGCCAATGCCCAGCCGCTGCTGGTTCAATACCGCAGCGGCCAGGTCGCGATAGCCCACAATGGCAATCTGATTAATGCCGCAGGACTGCGCCGCTTCTTTGAAGATGGCGGCTCGCTCTTTCAGACCAGCAGCGATACCGAGGTGATTCTTCACCTGTTGGCCAGCCCGGCCTGCATGGAGCAGGACGACGCGCTGGCCGCCGCCCTTCGCGAACTGCAGGGCGCATTCAGCCTGCTGTTCATTTTTCCCGATCGGATTGAGGCCGTACGCGACGCACACGGTTGGCGGCCGCTCTGCCTGGGCCGACTGGCCGACGGCGCCTGGGTCGTGGCCAGCGAAACGTGCGCCCTCGACATGGTGGACGCCGAGTACGTGCGCGATGTCGCTCCGGGCGAGATCGTCACGCTGCGCGGCCGCGACCTGACCAGCCGCTGGTTTGTGCCGCCCGGCTCCATCACCCCGGCGCACTGTATTTTTGAACACGTCTATTTCTCGGATCCATCGAGCGACGTGTTCGGCCAGAATGTGCATCGATTCCGCGTTGAGACCGGCCGGCAACTGGCACGCGAGGCCCCGGCCGTCGCCGACATTGTCGTGCCCGTGCCGAATTGCGCCCGGTGCGCCGCCATTGGCTACAGCGAGGAGAGCGGCCTGCCGCGCGGACGCGGCTTTACCACGAGCCATTACGCCGAGCGCAGTTTCATCATGCCGACCCAGGCCCAACGCGATCTGACGGTGAAGATGAAGTTGAACGTCATCCGCGAAACGGTGCGCGGCAAGCGTCTCGTCGTGGTCGAGGATTCCGTCGTGCGCGGCACGACCACTCGCGGGAAAATGGGCGCCCTGCGCAAGGCCGGCGCCAAGGAAATTCACCTCCGCGTGGCCAGCCCCCCGATCAAGCACCCCTGCTACTTCGGCATCGACTTTCCCGATCCGCGCGAACTCATTGCGAATGGTCGGACCGTCGACCAGATCCGCGACTTCCTGGAGGTCGACTCGCTCGCCTACCTCTCGCTCGACGGCATGCTGGCCTGCGCCAGCAACAGTGCCACGAATTATTGCACCGCCTGTTTCTCCGGCCGTTACCCCATTCCGGTCAACGCACCCGTGGACAAACTGGGCCTCGAGCGCCCCCGCGCCATCGCCCGGTAATCTGAGTCCTCCCCGTCGGAGCATCGGGAGGATTGGGCGAGAGTGCATCGACACCGACCGCCAGGTTCAATGCGCCCGCGTATGCGACCCCGGACTTCCGTCCGCGGTTCTGACGGCCTTGTCAGTGGCGACATCTCGGCGCGATGCCGTACCATACCCGCACGGAGGCGCGGGCCATGGCGGAGTTTGTCAATCAACGAATCGAGTCAGGCGTCGCCACGCTCACGCTGAACCGGCCCGATCTGCACAACGCATTCAATGAGCAGGTCATCGCTGAAATCCATGCAGCGTTCGATTCCGTCGGTCGGCGAGACGACGTCCGCGCAGTCGTGCTGGCCGGCGAGGGCAAGAGTTTCTGCGCCGGCGCGGACGTACACTGGATGAGCCGCATGGTCGGCTATTCCTTCGATGAGAATCTGGCGGATGCGCTCACGCTTGCAAACATGCTTCGGGCGATTCACGACTGCCCCAAACCGGTCATCGCACGCGTACATGGTGCGGCGCTGGGCGGCGGAACCGGGCTGGTCGCGGCCTGCGACATGGCGGTGGCCCTGGAGTCCGCCATCTTCGGATTCACCGAGGCCCGACTCGGCATCATTCCCGCCGTGATCTCGCCTTTTGCCCTGCACAAGATCGGCGGCACACACGCCCGGCGCTACTTTCTGACCGCTGAACGATTCGGCGCTGCCGAAGCGATGCGCATCGGATTGATTTCGCATGTGGCAGGTTCCGTGGCCGACATGGATGCATGGATTGAGACAATCATCAAAGAAATACGCTCAAACGGCGCCATGGCCGTCACGGCGGCAAAGGGGCTGATTGACGACGTGCTCGCCTGTCCGTGGGACCAAGTCGCCGACCTGACCGGCCGGCGCATCGCCGAGCGCCGGGTCTCGGCCGAGGGACAGGAAGGCCTCAAGTCATTTCTTGAGAAGCGGCGACCGTCCTGGAGTGCGCCGGCAACGGGGGAACGCGCCTGATGTTTCGAAAGGTCCTCATTGCCAATCGCGGCGAGATCGCCGTGCGCGTGTCGCAGACGCTGCAGGAGATGGGCATCACTGCCGTCGCGGTGCATTCGGAGCCGGATCGCAACGCACTGCACGTCCGCCGCGCGGATGAGGCCTACCAACTGGACGGAAAGACCTCCGCCGAGACCTACCTGCGCGGCGACAAGATCATCGCCATAGCAAAGAGCCACGGCGTCGATGCGATTCATCCCGGCTATGGGTTTCTCTCGGAAAACGAGGACTTCGCCCAGGCTTGCATCGATGCGGGGCTGGTCTTCATCGGTCCCCCGCCGCACATCGCCGCCGCCATGGGCGACAAGATCGTCGCCAAGAAGACCATGGCCGCGGCCGGCGTCCCCATTGTCCCGGGCTGGGCCGGCGAGGGTCGGGTCGAAATCGACACAATCAGAAAAGAAGCCGCTCGTATTGGATACCCGGTGCTCATCAAGGCCGCGGCCGGCGGCGGCGGCAAGGGCATGCGCGTCGTGAATCAGGAATCAGAACTGGCCGCCGCGCTCGAAAGCGCCCAGCGCGAGGCCGGCAATGCGTTCGGTGATGCCCGCGTCTTTCTGGAAAAGTACATCACCGAGGCCCGCCACGTCGAGATTCAGATCTTCGGCGACCACCATGGAAACGCAGTCCATCTCTTCGAGCGCGAATGCTCCATTCAGCGGCGTCACCAGAAGATCATCGAAGAATCGCCCTGCGTCGGACTGACGCCCGCCGTGCGAGCGAAGATGGGCGAGGCCGGCGTGCGGGCCGCCAAGGCGATGGGTTACGCCAACGCCGGCACGGTCGAGTTCATGCTGACCGATTCCGGCGAGTTCTATTTTCTCGAAGTCAACACGCGCCTGCAGGTGGAGCATCCGGTCACCGAAATGGTCGTCGGGCGCGACCTTGTACGGGTACAGGTTCAGGTCGCCGCAGGTGAGAAACTCCCGTTCGAACAGGACCAGTTGACCCAGACCGGTCACGCGCTTGAATGCCGCATTTACGCTGAAGATGCTTCACGGGGCTTCCTGCCGTCGATCGGCCGAATTGTGCATTATGTGCAACCGTCCGGACCGGGGCTGCGCGTCGATTCGGGCGTGATCGCGGGCTCTGAAGTGAGCGTCTATTACGATCCGATGCTCGCCAAGTTGATCGCCTGGGCGCGAACGCGCGATGAAGCCATCGACAAAATGGCGTGGGCACTGCGGCGGTATGTCGTCATGGGTGTCACGACAAACATCGAATTTTTGCGCAACGTCGTGCTCCACCCTGAATTCCGCGCCGGGCGGACGACAACCCGCTTTCTCGATCACCATCCGATTCAGGCCGACACCGGCTCACCAGATTCAAATGCCGCGCTCATCGCTGCCGCCCTTTCCGCCCGCGCTGGCACCCAACGCCTTTCCGGTTCCACCGCCGCTGTGGCAGCCTCAACTGACTCACCCTGGACCACCGCCGCAGGCTGGAGGGCCTATTGAGGTGATCAAACTTCTTCTCAAACCCGCTGGCGGTGGCGACCCTGTCGAAGTTCAACTGGCGAACGTCGATCGCAAGTCCCCGCACTTGTTCACCTTCCAACGCGCGGACGAAATCACCCAGGTTGTCGCGGAAGTCGATGCAAACGGCGCCGGCTCGATGCGTCTCGCGGGGCGGGTCATCCCATTCTTCTCACACCGATCCGGACGCAATGTGGACGTCTGGCTGGATGGCGCCATTCATCGTTTTGAGATCGTCGATCGAACCGCCCGGCGTGCAACCGGCTCGGTTGCCGGCGGCGCTAAGACCACCCTGAACGCCCCCATGCCCGGAACGATTCTCAAGATCAACGTCGAGGTCGGCGACACCTTTTCGCCGAGTCAGGCGCTGGTCATCATGGAATCGATGAAGATGGAAATGACGCTGTCGGTGCCGCATGGCGGGACCATCGCGGAAATCACCTGCCGCGCGGGACAACTGGTGGAAATGGGCGCCCTTCTGGCGCGACTGGAACCCGCCAAAGGGGATGAGACTTGAATCCCGCCCTTCTGCCCGAACGCGTCACGATCGTTGAAGTCGGCCCCCGCGACGGGCTTCAGAACGAACGCACACCCATCCCGACGAATGTCAAACTGAATTTCATCTCCGCCCTGGCGGCGGCAGGGCTCACGCAGATTGAGGCGACGTCTTTCGTCCATCCCAGGGCCATTCCGCAACTGGCCGACGCGGTCGACGTCGCTCGCTCCCTCCCGGCTGCACCGGGTGTCACTTTCTCGGCGCTGGTGCCGAATGACAAGGGGCTGGATCGCGCCATCGAGGCCGGCATCCGCCGCATCGCCGTGTTCACCGCCGCGTCGGAGACGTTTGCTCGCAAGAACATCAACATGTCGATCGACGAGTCGCTTACGACCTTCGCCGCGGTCATCCAGCGCGCACGTTCCGCCGGCATGACGGTCAGGGGCTATGTCTCGACCTGCTTTGTATGCCCGTTTGAGGGAGAGGTTTCCGGCGACGCGGTTCTTCGGGTCGCCGGACGACTCCTGGAACTCGGCGCGGACCAGATCGCCATCAGTGACACGATCGGCGCGGCCGCACCGACCGATGTTCACCGGCTCCTCTCCCTGCTGCTGCCGGTCATTCCGCGCGAGCGCGTCGCCCTGCACTTCCACGACACCTACGGCACCGCCGTCGCCAACGTCGTTGCGGGGCTGGAAGCAGGAATCACCACCTTCGATGCCTCCGCCGGTGGACTGGGCGGCTGCCCCTACGCACCCGGTGCGTCGGGCAATCTCGCGACAGAAGATCTCGTTTATGTGCTGGAACGCATGGGCATCGCGACCGGCGTTTCACTGCAGCGGCTGGCTGCGGCCACGCAACCCATTGCCGCAGTGCTGGGCCAGGAGTTGCCCAGCCGAAATCTCCGACGGCTCAGCGTGGCTGCCTGTTAATGCCGCCGCACGCTCGCGACGACGTGTGACGGCCTCCGAACGGCCTCCTATTCGCAATTCATCTGCCAATCCGATACAACCTTGAAACGTCACCCCAGGACAGGGATGTCCCCATGCACAGCGACCTTCAAGCCTTTATCAATGTTGACCACCTGGTGGCCAATTACCAGGCGCTCCGGGCACGCTGCCGGTCGGGCGTCAAATTCTGTGCCCCACTCAAGGCAAACGCATATGGCCACGGCGCGACGCTGGTTGCGCCGCGCCTTCAAGATGCAGGCGTCGATATGGCGGCCGTGGCGACCCTCGATGAGGCCATTGAATTGCGCCGCGTGGCCTGGACGAGACCGATTCTCGTGCTCGGAAACGTGCTCGCCGTCGCGGACTTTCACGAGCGGTGCGAACGCCTGGACGCCATCATCAAGCACGCACTCACCATCACTGTGGCAGACGCCGCGACGATCCGCTGGCTCTGCGAGGAGCCCTCCAATGCCAGAATCGACGTCCACCTGAAAATTGACACCGGTCTGGGTCGAATGGGCGTACTTCCGGACGAGGCGGTTCGGCTGGTCCGATTCATCAACACAAGCCGCACGCTGCGGCTCGCGGGCGTGTACTCGCACTTCGGCACTGCTGACTTTGCCGAGCGCGACTTTGCCCTGCAACAACTCGCCATCTTCAAGGCCTGGTTGGCCGACAACGCGGACGCCCTTCCGCAAGGATGCCTCCGTCATATCGCCAACAGCGCTGCGACAATCAGCCTTCCGGAGGCGCATCTGGACATGGTTCGGCCCGGCATTGCCTTGTACGGTTATCCCCCGGCCGAACACCTGGCGGAGCAGATTTCACTTCGCCCGATTCTCAGGCTGGTTTCACACCTGACATGCATCAAGGAGATTCCCGCGGGGCACTCGGTCGGTTACGCACGAAAATTCATCGCCACCGAACCGACGCGCATCGGAATCGTGCCGATCGGGTACGCCGACGGATTCCTGCGGATTCTCACAAACAATGCCGTCGTCGGCACGAAACACGGCCCTGCTCCGGTCATCGGGCGCGTCAGCATGGACCAGATTGCCATTGACCTGACCCGCCTGCCGCCGCCGACGCTGGGCGATCCGATCATGCTCATCAGCGACAAACCGGACGATGAGAATTCGGTGTGCAAACTGGCACGGCGAATGGACACGATTTCCTACGAAGTGACCTGCGTTTTGGGACGGCGCATTTCGCGGACCGAGACCCATTCGCCACGCCGCGACACCCAATCTGTGCCGCTCCAGCCGCTCGCAGCGGTGCCCAGTTAATTCGCCATCGACGTCGATCCGATTGGTATGTTGATACTGGCGGGAGAGGTCCGCGCGTGTTTGCGCTAGTCTACCCCGTCGACAGGTCGCGTTGTGCGGGGGAATCGCACGCTGCGAACAATCGCGAAGCCCGCTGCCTGTCAGCGCCTCGCCGGGCGAAGCAACCGAAACAAAGGAGACTTCTCAATGAAGCGAGCAAATCTTTACACACGTCTGTGGTCCCGGCGGTGGGTCCTCCTGCTGGCCGGCACCGTCACCCCGCTCTCGTTGTCCGGCTGCGACCCCACGGTGCGCGAAACGCTGCTGACCGGTGTTCAGACATCGATTACGACCCTGCTGACCAGCGTGATCACCGCGTTCTTTACGGCGCTGCAGAATGTGGCTACATCGCAACTGGCGATGAACGTGGTCGAAACGGCCCGAAGCGTCGTCGCCTGATGCGATGAGCCAATAGCCGCTCCGCGTGCCAGACGCCTGCGGCCTCGCCGTATCAACGGCAAATGGACATGACCAGGGATGTGCCTCGCGCCGAGCACGACGCGGTACATCCCTTTTTCCTGCGCGACCATTCAAGACCCGGCAGCGACCAACTTGTTGACGTAACCAGTCTCGGGTCCAAGCCCGCATGTCCTAACGCACCGTTTCCCGCTACACTCCGTCGGCCCATGGCCGAAAAGACCCGTCCATCCGTTGATCCCCCTTCCCGAAAAATGCCGCCGTCGGCGCCGCTTCCGTCAGGTGTCGTACCGGTGGAGACATTGCGGGGGCCGGCACGGGTTCTCGGCGGACAGGTTCACATCACCCGCTGGAAACCGGTCCTGCTGCTTGCCCTTGCAAGCCTTGTACTTTGCAGTCTCCTCTTTCCGCCGGTCGATTTCTGGCCGCTGGCCTACGTGTGCATGGTGCCCTGGTGGGTGGCGGTCTGCACCAGCAACCGCGCCCGATACGTTTACGTCGCCAGTTACATCCTGGGCTTCGTCTTCTTCCTGATTCACATTCGCTGGATGATCCCGGTCACGCCCCCGGGTTATTTTGCAATGTGTGTCTATTACGCGGTGTTCTTCCCGCTCGCGGCCTGGCCGATCCGGCACATGTACCGCCGTCGCGGCATTTCCGTGGCCATCGTGGCGCCGATCGTCTGGACCGCGTGCGAGTACCTGCGCTCGCTTGGCCCGCTTTCATTTCCATGGGTGCTGCTGGGGCACAGTCAGTATCGCGTCCTGACCATGATCCAGATCAGCGATCTGATCGGGGCGTATGGCGTGAGTTTCGTCCTGGCGATGGTCAATGGCTGGTTCACCGATTTGATCGTGCAGCCGATCCTCATCTGGCGCGATGAGAAACCCAGTGCCGCCACACGTCTGCCGTTCGGTTCGCTGACCACGGCGCTGGTCGTGGCCGGGACCATCATCTACGGCATGTCGCAAACGTCTTCCGCCCAGTTCACGCCCGGTCCGCGCGTTGCGGTGGTGCAGGGCGATTTCGTGATGTATGTCGACCAGAAGCAGGCCGCGCGAACACCCGGTCGCCTCATCTTCGACGCCTATCTGGAGATGGCCCGCCGCGCGGCGCGCGAAAAGCCCGACCTTGTTGTGCTGCCTGAAACGGCGTGGAGCGGATACCTCAATGATGAGTTTCTCAACGCCAAGCCGGAGGAACTCGAAGAGATCCGCCAACGGCGATTCGGCTCAGGCTGGTCCCTCGCCCAGTTGGAACAGGCGCGCCGATCATACAAGCAGACCCGTGACGCATTGCAGGCCATCGCCAACGAGGAGAAAGTCTCGATCGTCGTCGGTTCGCTTGCGATCCAGTGGCGGCCCACCGGCATTCCCCCGCGCGTGGACGCCTACAACTCGGCCTTTCTGCTGACCCCGGGTCGCACCAATCCCGCGGATCGCTACGACAAGCGGCATCTCGTGCTGTTCGGCGAGTACGTCCCCTTTCGCTACCGTTTTCACTCCGTCTATGAACTGCTGAACTCGTTTACGCCGTTCGGCCGTGACGGCACGGAGTATTCGCTTACCGCCGGCGACTCCTTCAACGCCTTCGAATTCGACTCGCACACCCGGGGATCGCGTTTTCGAGCCGGCACCCCCATCTGCTTTGAAGAGGTCATGCCGTACGTGACCCGCGCCTTCGTCACCGCGAACGGGTCCGACACCGGTCGAAAGAACATCGACATCCTGCTTACGATCAGTAATGACGGATGGTTCTATCACACCGCCGAGTTGGAGCAGCACCTGGCCGCGTCTGTATTCCGCGCGGTTGAACATCGCATCGCCGTGGCTCGTAGCGTCAACACCGGCACCAGTGCCTTGCTCGACCCCAATGGCCGCGTGCAGGCCCGCGTCCGGCTTGATCCGGCAAAAATTGCCGCCATCGCCTCGACCAAGACCGAGTTGGAGGCCTGCAGGGCCGCCGCTGAACGCCTTGTAGCCCGGCTTGTCGGTTCGTCGATGCCTTATAAGGACGCAGGGGTTGAGATCACCGCCGTCGGAAAGGCCATTGGCGGCCCGGTCAGTGATGCGCTCAAACTCGCCGGCCCGGAGTTTGATTACGTGGGCCAGCGGCTCGGCCGGCTGTATGCGGAATTGCTGTCGCCGGACGAATCGCCGGTCACGGCGCGTGTGGAGAACCTCATCGAGCAGATAGACGAGGACCTCGAATCGATGGTGCGCTGGGAGCGCAAGCCCGACACGGCGCCGGGATATGTCGTCGGCGACCTGAACTGCGACACCCGCCTGACGCTTTACAGTCGCTGGGGTGACTGGTTTGCTCAGGGCGCAGGAATCCTGATGTTGATCATGCTGCTCGACTGGCTTCGTGCCCGAGTACGCAAGGCCCCGGCGCAACCGGAAAAATAGACATCCCGAATTCGTCACGGAGGACGAACATGAATGACCGCCGATTTTCCCATGGTTCGACTTTGTCAATTGCCGCCGCCGCGGCGCTCCTCGCCGGCTGCGCCCCCAGCATGCGTGGCGGCCTCGCCGTCAACGAACGGCAGCAATTCCGGCAGGAGGCGGTCACCGTTCTCAAAGACGCCGCCCTGTCAGACGATCCCTACCTGACTTCCAACGCGATCGAGGCGATCAGCGAATCATCGGCTCAGGACGCAGCGATTGCGATCGAGAAAAACCTCGACACCGGCAATCGCGCCGTCACATTTGCCGCATTGGTCGGCCTGGGCACCCTTCGCAAGACCGACATGATCGACCGCTTTCGGAGCGCGGCCGGCGATCCGGATCCGAATGTGCGCATCGCCGCGATTTACGCGCTCCAGCGATGCGGCGATTCCTCGCGAATGGGTGACCTGGGCCGCTTGCTGACCGCCGACCCACAGGCGACCGTCCGGGCCAACGCCGCCTTCGTACTGGGCCGGATGGGCGATCCGGAGGCGGCCAAGTTGTTGCGAGCGGCTCTGGCCCGTGAAAAAGACGAACTGGCCCGTCGCGGAATTCTCGAAGCCCTCGCCACACTGAAGGACAAGCGGGGTGTCAACAGCCTGATCGCCTATGGCTACAGCGCGGACCCGGGCCAGGCCACCGCCGGCCTCGGCGCGCTGGGCAACGCGCGCTGCACGGAGGCCGAGGGGCTCTTCCTCGATCGCCTTCACCGTGCCGAAGCCCCGGAGGTGCGACTTCAGGCCGCCCGAGGTCTTGGCCGCATTGGATATCGCGGATACGATGCCACCGAGATGCTTGATCTTGCGGCGGCACACCTGTTCTACCGGACGACCTCGGTCAAAGACCCCAACGAACCGGCCGACCTGCAGATTCGCCGGGTGCGGGCGCTCGCGGCCCTCGCATTGGAAGCCATCGGAAGCCCGGACGCCCTGAAGCCCCTTCGCGAGGCATTTGATGCGCCGGGCCAGAATCCGTATGTTCGGGTGGCCGTGGCACGGGCCGCGGTCGGCATCATCGACGCGACCGACGGACGGCGCACCGCCGCGATCGCAAACCCCTGACCGGCGGAAGGACCGCCGGCCACCAAGCCGGGCCCCTGCCCAGAACATTCGGACGCATGTATGAATTGGGTCGGGTTCGCGGTCCTTGTCTTCCTGGTGACCGTCCTGCAGACCTCGGTGGCGCCCTTTCTCGCCGTTCACACCATCCGGCCGGACCTCATGGTCATCGTGGCGGTGTTCTTCGGGCTTTATGCCCGACCCGCCGATGCCATGCTCGGTTGCTGGGTCATCGGACTGGTCATCGATCTGTGCAGCCTGAGCCACCCGGCGCGCGCCAATGTCGGGTTGCACGCCCTGTCGCTGGGCCTGCTCGGCCTGTTCATGGTCAAGACGCGCGGGGTGACCTTTCGCGAGGGCATGATCTCGCATTTGATTTATACGTTTATCGTCAGTTTTCTGCTCACCCTGGCGCTCGGACTGCACCTGTCGTGGGGAAACCCCGACTGGAGCGGAATGGGACGGCGCACCGCGGTCGCATTCTACACTGCCGTCTATACCGCGGTCCTCGCCCCCTATGGACACTTCGCACTGCGCCGCCTGCGCGGCCTGCTCGGCCTCAACATCGGCCAGCATGATTTTCGGCCATGACCGCCGATCTGGAATCGACTCGGCGGCCTTTACGATCCACTCAACCCGTCCGATTCGAAGCGGCCAGTTCGAACAGTACCAACTCAATCGTCAACCCCGGTCCGAACGCCAATGCGACCGCCCGGCCGACGGCGCCCGACTGAATCAACTCTCGCAGGATGAAAAAGACGGTTGGCGACGACATGTTACCGAATCGGCGGAACACGGATCGCGAGGCGTCGAGCGCATCGCCCGCAAGCCCCAATGATCGTTGCACGCTGTCTAGAATCTGCGGACCGCCGGGGTGGACCACCCAATGATCCACGTCCTCGATCGACATGTCGTGTTCGCGAAGGAGGTTCTTTACGAATTCGGGCAGACTCGCTGCAAGCGTATCGGGCAGGTCCTGCGACAATCGCAACTGGAGGCCGTTGTCGCCGGCAAACCACACCATCTGATCCGCCGATCCGGGCAACGTGGCGCAGGCGCACCGGATCACCCGCACGGGCGACGGCGTCGCTCCGAGAAGCACGGCCCCGGCGCCGTCCGCGAAGAGCAGGTTGGCCGTCATCTGGTCCAGTTGATCGGTGTATTGAAAATGCAGGGAGGACAATTCGCACGCCACGACGAGTGCCATGTCGTCGGCGCAGGTCAAATGATGGACCAGACGCACAGCCGCAAGGCCGGCCGAACAGCCCATGAAGCCCAGGTTCCATCGATGGGCCGACGCGGGCACGGGCGTGCGAGCCAGGATGGGACGTTCCAGCCCCGGCGCCGACGCGTGAGTGCAACTGGCTGTCACCAGCGTGCCGACGCGCGAGAGACGCTCGTGCGGGAACGCGCTCAAGGCCTGGACGACCAATGCCCCGGCCACTTCTTCGAACAAGGCGTTCCGCGCCGCCATGCCCGGCCCACGGGGCTGCTCGCTCGCGGGCCGATACAGTCTCACGTCTTCATCACAGGGCGCGACGTAATCCAGTGCGGCCAGGTGTCGCTTCTCGATTCCGGTCAGCGGCGCAATCCGCTGTAGCAGGCGGACGCCGCGCGGCGTGACGCAGGTCTGACTCAGCAGGCTCCCGTTCTGCTCCGAACTGAGGTATCGCTCGGGTACGGCCGTTCCGATGCCCTGGATGTAACACGCCGCAGTGTCTCGGTCCATCAGACGGCCCCTCGAATGTGCATTCGTTCCACGCATCGAGACAGGAAGCGTTCCACGAGCGGCGTCGGCCCAAAGGGCGGAAGCACCCTCACGACCCCGTTCAAGACCGTGCTCACCAGCCGGGTTCGTCGGAATTGTCGGCGGTGCGAGCGCATGAGCACGGCATAATTCGTCTGAACGTCTCCGCCGTCAAGCACGGCGCTCGCCGCGCATTGCGCACCGCTGATCGCCTGCCCAATGCCCGCGCCGGTAAAGGGCTCGGGGTAGCCGGCCGCATCGCCGATTAGCAGCACGTTGTCTACACCTAGGCGATCGGGCATCCACGGGAAGCCGGCCGTCCCCGTCGCGCCGAAACGCCGGGGCGCATCCGGCGGCAGGATGTCCCAGATCGATGCACGCGGATTCAGCCCACGCAATCCGGCAAATGCCTGACCGCCCGCAACTGCGCCCGCCCGAACCGCCATCGCCACGACGCATTGTCCCGATTCCGGAGTCGCCAGTCCGAGGTACCCGCCGCGGAGCCAGTGTAATTCGACGGCGCCCAGCGGCGGCAGCGGCGATTCCGCCGGTTGAACCCATTGCTGGGCCAGCATCGGATTTGAAACGTCGCGTCCGCCAATCCCGACCTGGCGACAGAGGCCCCCGAGACCCGACGCGATCAGAACATGCGGCGCGTGAATTCGCCGCGCTCTGACGAGGACGTCCCAGCCGGATGCGCCGCGGGCAAACGTCGCCGGTTCGCCGTACGCAATCTGCGCACCCGCGTCCGCAGCCGCTTCATTCAGACACGCATCGAGTTTTGCCCGCGGCGACAGCCACGTCCGCCCGTCCGATTCGCAGGTCGCCCGCTGATTCCCAACGACGAGGGTCACGCGCGTTCCGGCGACGCCCGGCACGGAACGGCCTGCCCCAAGCAATGCCTTCAGCGCCACCAGCGTGGGACCAGACAGGCATCCACCGCAGACCTTGTCGCGCGGAAATTGTTGTTTGTCGATCAGCACGACACGACGCCCCGCTCGCGCGAGCGTGATCGCCGCGGAGGCGCCGGCAGGCCCGGCGCCCACGATCACAACATCGACGTTTGAATCATCACGGCTCACCGGCACCCTCGCCTTTTCTCCAGATGAGCTGGAGGCGGAACGGAAAGCGGCACTCCACACGGGCGCCGGCCAATCCCGCTTGTTGAGCAAGATCGGCCAGTTCCGATGCGCGGAACGCCGCACGAACTGATCGCGGCCCGTCCACGTGGAAGATCCACGAACGGCTCACGATGCGCGTCGCAAGCCACGTCAGCACCCATGCGGGCCACGATCGCGCCAGGTCGGCCACGACAACCCCGCGTCTACACACCCGCGCGGCCTCGTGAAGAATGACAATCGCCTCCGGATCGTCGAAGTGGTGCAGAAACAACGAACACGTCACGACATCGATACTGTTGTCGGAGAATGGCAGACGCCGTGCATCGGTGGCGGCGTATTGCGCTACCCTGCCATGCCACGTCCGCGCGCATTGCAACGCGAACTCCGACCGATCGAGACCGATCAACAGGCCGGGCCGACGCGACGCCGATCTGCCCGCGACATGCCCCAGAAAGCCGCCGCCTCCGCACCCCACATCGAGCACGGACAGGTCAGCCGCCCCGAGTTCCTTGAGGCCCGCATGCAGGTTCCGGTTCAACCCAAATAGACGATTCGCGCGGTTGAGGCTGCGCAGCGCATGGGCGTGGGCCGACGCCTCGACCGTCGGATGATCCATCACCTCGGCGATTCGCTGGCGTTTCACCGCATGCTCACGGACACCCGGCCAGGCTGCGGATCAACCCGGCAAAATTGGAAAGCGGCGACAGTATGGAGGACAGCCCGAATGGTCCCAGCAGTTGCGTGAGCATCGCCAGAAAAGCGTAGAACACGGTGACGAACGGATCGACGAGTGAACAGGTAACTGGTGTCATGGAAGCCTCTCAGGTTTCTAGTTCGTCTCGTTACGCAACCGGCGATCGAATCTCGCCTGCGCCGATCAACGCAAGACCCGAATCTGCCGTGGCGCGTCGTCGCCAATATTGGGCGAGGCGGGACTTGAACCCGCACGACCTTTCGATCAAGGGATTTTAAGTCCCCAGCGTCTGCCATTCCGCCACTCGCCCGGCGAGACTTCGACGCATAGTCTAGGTCGACGGCGCGGGCGGCGTCCATCGGGCGGGGTCTTCATGGCGTACGTACTCAGCCTGTGGATCGCAATTCGGGCAGCCGTGTGCGTACATGTTCGAAACCCTGGCCGTGGTCCGTTCGCACCTGTGAATTCCCACGCGGCATCGCTCGATGATTGCTCCCCGTTGCGGTCCCCCGGTGCTGCGAATGTCCGCACACCACAATGTAGAAGCCCGGTGGCCATCTCCGTTGACCGATTTCCCAATGAAACCCAGGAGCCCCGCGCTACCATTCTTGCGATAGACTGTGCGCCGGCCGACTCGCCCGCGGCCGGACCTGGAGAGATTCCGCAATGTCGCAGCAAACGATGGAGGCCCATTACGCGCCGAACTGGCGATTGACGCAGGCGCACGGCCTTCTGGGCTACAACTGCGGCTACGCCGAAAGCCCGGGTTGCGGATCATTCAATGAACACCAGCAGTCGCTGGTCTGGCAACTCCTCGGCGACGCGCCCATCACGGCAACCACCACCATGCTCGACGTCGGCTGCGGCATCGGCGGGCCGAGCGGATGGATGTACGAGCGCTACCGCCCCCGGCGGTTGATCGGACTGGAGTATCTCGCCAGCAGCGCGGCGGCCGCCGAGGAGCGATGGCGCGGCAAGTCCGCCCGGCCGTTCTTCACCCAGGGCGACGCGCATCATCTGCCCTACGCCGACAATTCCATCGATGTCATTTTTAATCTGGAATCGGCGCTGCACTATCCCCACAAGGACGCCTTTATCCGCCAATGCGCCCGGGTGCTGAAACCTGGCGGCGTGCTCTGTCTCGGCGACATCACCACGAACCTCAAGGTCGTGTTCGCCCCCGTCGAATGGCTGAACAAGTTGCCGTCGCAGTACAACTCCAACGTCCACCTCTGGTCGGGTGAGGACTATCAGGACGCGTTCGCGCGCCACGGGCTTGAACTGCTCTGGCATGAAGAGGCGTCGCGGCATGTCGCGATGTCGCTGGCCGACGGCCGGCGCGAACTGAACCGACTCGGATTCTTCAAGACACTTGGATTCAGAGGCCGCATGTTCTTCCTGCAGATACTGGAAGATCACCTCGCCGGCGCCGAACTGACCTATGACCTCTTCCGCGTGCGCAAGCCCGATGGTTCGCCGCTGCCGAAGAAGTCCGGCCATCATGGCCATGGTCACCACTGATCATTGAGTAATCAGGTTTCCAAGGGAGTTCGGGCGTCCTCGTCCGCGCGGCGGACCGGAGGTCCGCACTCCCCATCAGGACAGGTCCGCAAACAATCTCTATTTCTACACGCCATGCTTTTCAATCAGGGTGCTTCTCGGACGCCGTTTCGAGCGGCATGGGTTCCGCCGGCGTTTCGAGCGTCCTCATTCGCAATTCCATATTCGCCGGCCACCAATCCACTGCGGCCGGGTCCTCTTTTGCTCACATCCCGCCCGATTGCGACCGATCACGACGAGTGGAGGCGGATGCGTGGCGGATCGTCCCAAAATCATGGAATTTCTCAAGGCGGCCGATGGCGATGCCGCGGACCACGCGATGGTCTCGGCCCTGCCAATTGTAGACGCGTTGACGCAACAGCACCTTCTTGAAACGCTGCTCCAGCGCGACCGCGAGGCCGGTCTCGCCCAACTCCCGGACCTGTTCGATCAACTGGATGAACGCTGCCAGCGCCGCGTCATCGCCCACGCCGGCCGGATGTTCCGTTCACTTCGCCAGAGCATTCGCAGTCCGCGCGTCCAGACCCGATCCAACACCATTCGTATCATCGGGCAGAGCGGAAACATGCGGCTTGCCTACCTTGCGTCGCTCGGCGTGCATGACGGCGCGCCGCTGGTGCGCGTGGAGGCGGCGGAGACCCTGCTGCGGCTCTGCGAGAATCACCGCCGTGTATATGACGAGACGTGCGACGCCCTGCGCGAAGCCTCCGACTCTGACAACTCGGTCGGCACGGCCATTGTCAACACGCTGCAACTGATGCGCGAAGAGCGTCAGTACCTCACCACCGCGATCATGGAGGCCGTGCAGTCTTTTGAGAGCCACATGCGCTGCGAAGTCGTGGAAGCGGCCATGCTTCACGTCGAAACGCTGGAGGACGGCATCTTCGAGAACGGCTCCAATCGCCGCGGCAAACTCACCAACGCCATGCTCGACACCTTCACCCGCGCCATGGAGCCCCGTTTCGCGGCATTTGCCTATATCGCACTCCGCCACAAGGACCTGCGCGGCCGCGTGGCCGGCGCCATCGCCGCCTGCCGCGACACCGCTTTCTTCGCGGCCTTCATCCGCCATCTCTGGCTCGCCCGCGATCCCTCGATCGCCCGAAATCTCAACCTCATTCGCAACCTCGCCTGGCTGTCGGACGGATGCAACCGCGCGTTTGAACTCCCCGACGAGGTGCTCGGGCTCGTGCCGAAATGGCTCCTGACGCTGGGACTGCCGGCGGAGGAAAAGGTCGCGCTGCTGGAGCGCTTCCTGATGATCGATCACACCGAGGCCAACCGCGAGGCGGTCTGGGCGCTGGTCCAGATGCAATCCTCTTCCAGCACGGTCGCGTTGGAGCGGGTGCTGGACAATGATGAGCCGGAACTGCGACGAATCGCACAGCATGAATTAAACCATCGTCGCCGCCGTGCAAACCTGACCCAGCGCGGCCTGCCGACGGACCGTCCGGTCGAATGGTCGCGCATGCTGGGACAGTCCCGCTTGGCCGAAGATTTCGTCGAATTCTGGCGGCACTTCGAACGCATCGACATCGCGTTGGGACGAAAGGCCGGCGTTCATGCCGTCCGAATCGTGCCCGGGTTCATGACCCAACTTCGCATCAAGATGGCCGCGCGGTGCGCGCAGGATCGGGTGCGCTCCATCCGACTGATCAGCACCCTGGGTCTGGGCGAGATGCTTCGCGCCGAGGTATTCAATCTGGCGTGCGACTCGGATCCGGACGTCCGCGCGGCGGCGATGGTGGCCATCGGACACATCGGCGACGCCACCAGCCGGCGCATTCTCGAACGCGGCTTGAATGACGAACACCCCGTCGTGCAGGTCGGCGCGATTCGAGCCCTCGACCACATGGGCGCGGATCATCGTGGAGAGACCGTCCGCCCGCTTGCCGACAGCGAGCACGCCATGGTGCGTGCGGCGGCGGTACTGGTCATGCTGCGGCAACGCATGCCCGAGGCCGTGGTGACGCTGGTCTACATGCTGCACGATCCCCGGTCACTGCACCGATCCGAGGCGCTGGTCCTTGCCGAAGCGCTGCATTTGTACTCGCTGGCCCCGCGCGTCCGCGAAATGGCCGCGAACGACCCTGATCCGCGGGTCGCGCGGCTGGCCCGCCATGTCGCGCGCGTGCTCTCACGGCCGCTGGTGGAGCAACTGGCCGATCCAACCGCGACATCCCTGTCGGAGGATCGCTGACATGGGACTCATGCTTCTGGCACAAACGGCCGGCACGGACGCGTCCCTGGCGGCCCTGCGCGCCAGCATGCGGAAAGAAGGCGCCTTCGCCGATCGCGGGCAAATTGAAGGGATCGGAACGGCGCTGCTGATCGCTCTGGCCGCCATCATTGTGATTTGGCTGGTTTACAAACTTAGACCGGTCAGGAACTCGTCGGTCGGCGCACCGCCCAAACGCCTGTTCGTTCAGGCGGCCAAGTCGCTCGGGGTGGGGTTCATCAACCGCTGCATCCTGCTCCGCGCCGCCTATTCGAGCCGCCTGGAGCATCCGATCGTGCTCTTCCTGACGCCGCAGTTGATGGAACAGCATGCGGGCGAATGGGCCGATCGATTTCCGGTCTGGTCGCTGCGCGGAACACTTCGCGCGCGGGTAGATCAGATGCAGCGCGACATCTTCGGCGAACCCGTTGCCGACCAACCGACCGATGCCGCGATGGCCTGATTCGGCAATCGCGTCCTGCTTCCGGCAATCCTACGGCCTCAGCGTCATCTGCGGCGCCATGGTTTTTTGGTATTCGTCTTCCACCACTTCAGACACCGTCAGATCGTCAAACATCACATATCGGCAGGCGGGAAGGTCGTGATCGGCGGTCTCGCCGGGGCCGCCCCAGGGGTCGCCCTGCTTCACCGGCGGCTCGGGCGTGCGTTGCACGAACAGCAGCCGCGGGCCGGCCGGTCCGCCGGCGGTGTTGTAGACGACTGACGCAAACGACGCCGCCTGATCCGGGGTGATGTGTCCGGCGGCGATCAGGTCACCCATCGTGCCAATGCGGCCATTCTCTTCGTGGTACAGCCGCATGGCCTGGGCGATGTTTCGCAATTCCGCGTGGTGCGCCGCACGGACGCCCGAGGCGCGGACCGCCGTCAAATTGGACGCCACCCGCGCCGCCCACGCGAGCAGGCCCACGATGATGATCAGCGCCACCCAGATCCGCTTGCGGCGATGGATTGGCGGAGGCGTTCGGTCCGGCGAAGCAGGCCGAACTGAATTGGTCATGTTGCACCCGTGGGGATTATAGCGCAGAACGTAGAGATGCTGTTGGCCCTTTGGCATCGCGAAAATGCACGGTACATCGGTCGGTTACCTCGCCGCGCGTCAACCATCCCCCCGACGAAAGGCCGGGGACTTGGCACCACCCATACCTGCGGTCCGTTCCCGAAGTGTAGAACCACTGAATACAATTCGTGCCGTAACGTCACGAATCTGGTACCCTCGCTGACGACACGGCCTCCCGGTGCAATCACTTGAATCTACCGACGGGTCGCCGCCCATGAATCGTTGGCTGCCACCGTTGGACAACCATCCGGTAGAACGCATCGAGTGGAGGCCTGCGGACCGTTCGGTCACCCGGGGCACGTGGAACCAGTTGAGGAACAACACCATGTCACGAAACAGCATCGTCTCGATTTGTACCGCTGGGTTTGGCGCACTGCTGGCGGTTGGCGGCCAGGCGGTCTTCTCGCAGGTCTCGACGTCACAGCCAACGCCCGGTCAGCGTGTGCAATATCTATGCCTCGATCAACGCTCGGATCACTGGTCGATGCACGCCCCCGGATTGAACTTCGAGGGGGATCACGGAGACTTTGCCCGGAAACTCGGCCTCAAGATCGGCGATCCCATGCAGCAAGGGACCTACAACAAACTCACGTCGGACGCGCTCAACAAACTCGCCGCCGACGGTTGGGAACTGACCGCCACAAACGCCACGGCGTTGCAATACACGTCTCACGTTACGTACATTTTCAGGCGAGGTCGGTAGGTCTCGGAGAATTGAGACACGCCGACGGGTGCCATGCCGACGGCCGTTGCGTCGGCATGTCTTGGCAGGCGAGAAGGCGCAGTAAATCGAGTTGTCGCAGTCACAATATCGCGACTGGTTATTGTCTATCGATCACGACTTCAAGACGAATGTCGCCAATCCGATTTGGATTGATCTCGAGAGCACTGCAGTTATTGGGCGAGTTTAGTTCGAAGGGAGCACGCCTGGGTGCGCGCATGCCGACGCAAGAGCCGTCGGCATGGCACCCGAATACGCTATTCGTCTTTACCCGCTTGTCGCCATCTCCGCCCCCGGCTCCGTCATGCCGCGCGGGTCGAGCAGCGCATTGAGTCGATCCTCCGGCAGGATTTTCTTTTCGAGTGCCACCTGCCGAATGGTCTTGCCCTGGGCGAACGCCTCCTTCGCCAGCGCCGCGGCGTTGTCGTAGCCGATGACCGGGGCGAGTGTCGTGCACATCGCCAGGCTCTGCTCGACCAGGTGCTCGGCCCGCTCGACATCCGCCTCAATCCCCGCGACGCACCGATCGGCGAAGACCGTCGCCGCTTTGCCGAGGATGCGGCCGGCCTCGAGGAACTGGTGGGCCATGACCGGCATGCCGACGTGCAGGTCGAAGGTTCCCAGCGTGGCCGCGGCGTGGGCCACGGCCGCATCGGCCCCGACGACCTGTGCGGTGACCTGCATGACCATCTCGCACATGACCGGGTTCACCTTGCCCGGCATGATCGAACTGCCCGGCTGGGTGGCGGGCAACTTGATCTCGCCGATGCCGCAGCGCGGGCCGGAGCCGAGGTGACGAATGTCGTTGGCGATTTTCGACAGGCTCAGGGCGATCGTGCGAAGCAGGCCGCTGGCCTCGACGAAGCCATCCTTGGCATGCTGGGCTTCGAAGTGGTTGGCCGCCTCGACGAACTCGATGCCCGTCTTTTTGGTGAGCAGTTCGGCCATCGCGCCGCCCCACTCCTTCTTGCAGTTGATGCCCGTGCCGACGGCCGTGCCGCCGATGGGCAATTCACGCAGGGCGCGAATCGCCTTGTTCGCCCGCATGATGCCCATCCGGGCCTGCGCCGCGAAGCCGCTGAACTCCTGCCCGAGGCGAATCGGTGTGGCATCCTGCAAATGCGTGCGGCCGATCTTGACGATGTTGTCGAAGGCCTTCGCCTTGGCTTCCAGTTGCGCGGCGAGCTTTTCCAGACCGGGAATGACCTCGTCTCGCAGACACTCCGCCCCGGCGACGTGCATGGCTGTGGGGATGACGTCGTTGCTGCTCTGCGACTGATTGACGTGATCGTTCGGGTGGACCTTCACCCCCGCCCCGCCGAGTTGCACCGCCCGATGGGCGATCACCTCGTTGGCATTCATATTGGTCGATGTGCCCGAGCCGGTCTGAAAAATATCGAGCACGAAATGCTCGTCGAGTTTGCCGTCGATGACCTCCTGGGCCGCCTTGACGATCCAGTCGGTCTTGTCCTTGGGCACGGTGCCGAACTTCGCGTTCGCCTCGGCGGCGCACTGTTTGATCAGACCCATTGCCCGGATGAACCGCCGATTGAAGCGGTAGCCGGAGATGGGAAAGTTCTCGACCGCCCGCTGCGTCGACGCGCCCCACAGCGCCGCCGCCGGCACCGTCATCTCGCCCATGGAGTCTTTTTCAATTCGTGTGCCCGACGACATGTGCAATCTCCTCAGGTGTTGGCGGGGAGTGCGGTCCTCTGGACCGCCTTTGGACGAGGACGTCCACACTCCCCAAGGGCCGTTACGGCCTCGCGTAACTCAACTCACCACTAAAGGAGATTAGACGACGGGAACGGGGACTGCCAACAGGCAATGCAACCGATGCCCATTGATGAGTATTTTTGAACGCCGGGCCGGCGATTCGGGCGAATAGGTGGCTTGGTGTCGTGCGAATCGGGGCAACTGAACGCGTCAGTTCCGATCACCGGCAAACGCGAGCCGTCCCGACGTGCCCTTGGCGAGATTGGTCGGCAACGCACGGATCATGTCGCGGACTTCGGGCTGGCGGACCATGGAGACAGCCCGATCCAGCGGAAACCAGGCGCGCTCGCGCAGTCGATGTTCGGGAAATTCGTCCCGCGCCTCGATGACGCGAAGCAGGTAGACGTGAACGAGAAAGCGGCAGCCCAGTTTGGTGTAGGAGAAGGCCCCGATGCTCTGACTGGACAGTTCACCCAGCGCCCCGGCCTCTTCGACGGACTCGGCCTGGGCCGCCTCCGGCGCCGACTGACCGCGTTCGATCATGCCCTTGGGAATGCCCCATTTCTTCTTGTTGACGCGGCGGATGAGCAGCACTTCGATCCGTCCCCCGCGACCCTGCCGAAAGGGAATGGCGCCTGCTTGAATGGTCACGGTGGTGTTGGATTTCACAGCCCATTATATCGGCAAATTCACAGAGGCAAGCAAGTCTTGCGCGTTTATTATCAAAAATTTACCGTCGTTTAATGCCGGAGGCCTCAGACTGTGAAATGCGAGCCTTCGGTCACTGCGTCAATAATGTGACAGAAGCAATTCGACAATTCGCCGGGCGGTTTGGCCATCGCCATACAGCAGTTTCTCCGGCGGCATCCGGCATCCCAGGGCCCAGTCAAATGCCCCCATGACCCGGCCGCGGTCAGTCCCCGCAAGGCGGTTCACCCCAGCCTCGACCAGTTCCACCCATTCGGTCTCCTCGCGAAGCGTCACGCAGGGCCTATCCAGCCAATAGGCTTCCTTTTGCATACCGCCGGAATCGGTCAAGACCATTTGGGACCCGCAAATCAACGCAAGCATGTCAAGGTAGCCGACCGGCTCGATGATGCGCAGGCTCCCCCCGGGCATGTCGCCGGCCTTCTGTTGTGCCGCGCGGGTTCGCGGGTGTAGCGGGAGGACCACGGGCACTGGAAGGTCCGAAAGCGTCGCCAGGAGGGCCAGCAGACGGTCAGGCCGGTCCGTGTTCTCCGCCCGATGCAGCGTGGCCAGGACATAGGGCGTATTGGATAGCCCGAGTTGCTCCACGATCGTGGACCGCTCCGACGCCAGCGTCGCATGGTGCAACACCGAGTCATACATGACGTCGCCGACCTCGTGTACCCCGCGCATGATGCCTTCCCGGGCCAGGTGGCCCACGGCCGTCCGGCTGGGACAAAGCAGCAGGTCGCTGATCGCATCGGCAAGGATACGGTTGATTTCCTCCGGCATGGCCCGATTGAAACTGCGCAGTCCCGCCTCGACATGCACCACGGGCACGCTCAACTTTGCGGCGGCCATTGCCCCGGCCAGGGTGCTGTTGGTGTCGCCGTAAACCAGCACGCAGTCAGGCCGTTCGGCCTGCACGACGCGCTCCACACCGACGAGGATGTCGCCGGTTTGCCCGGCGTGCGAGCCTGATCCGACATTCAAATGGTGCCGGGGTTCGGGAATTCCCAATTCCTGGAAAAATACCGCCGACATGTTGGCGTCGTAGTGCTGACCGGTGTGCAGAAGGCATTCGTCGATATGTCGGACGCCGGCATTGGCATTGTGCGCGGCGATTGCACGGCTCACCGCGGCAGCCTTCACAAACTGCGGCCGCGCGCCAATGACGGTCAGCATTCGCAGGTCCGTGCCCAATTCGGCCTCCATGCCAGATCGAGACCCCGGTCCTTCCGGACCTCGGGCTAGACACCCCACCCCAGACGGCCGCCGACCTGGTAGATCAACAGCGACGCGCCGCACGCCAGCACCGTCATATACCCGAACATCACCGCCGGCCACCGCCAGCCACCGGTCTCGCGGCGCGTGACCGCAAGCGTACTGACGCACTGACAGGCCAGCATGTAGAAAACCATCAACGACACGCCGGACAGCGGCGTCAGCACGAGGCGTCCGTCGGGCCAGGTGGCGGTGGCAAGCCGCTCGCGCAGTTCCACCGAGGACTCGTCAACTTCTCCGACACTGAAGGTGATGCCCATGGTGCCGACAAACACCTCGCGGGCCAGGAAAGACGACAGGATGCCGATGCCCAGTCGCCAATCGAATCCCATCGGGCGAATGACAGGTTCGATGGCCCGGCCCAGGCTACCGATGTAACTGTGCCGCAACTGCTCGGACTCGATGATCTGCGAGCGCGCGTCCGCATCGGCAGGATCGACTGCGGCGAGACGAGCGGCGGCTTCGGGCCCCAGTTGATCCGGCGCGATGCGCGGATAGTACGACAAGGCCCAAACCACCACACACACCGCAAAGATGGTCGTCCCGGCGCGCGTCAGGAACAGTTTGCTGCGATCCCACATTCCTCGAAGAATCGGCCACAGGCGCGGCAGGTGGTACGGCGGCAACTCCATGATGAACGTCGATGGCGGCCCGGCGAGCAGCGTCTTCTTGAACAGCAGCGCCATTCCCAGCGCGACCAGCGTGCCGACGATGTAAAGCCCGAACAAGACGCCCGCCTTCAGCCAGGTGTGCTCGCCGAACACCGCGGCTATGACGATGACATAGACCGGCAGCCTGGCCGAACAACTCATCAGCGGCGCGACCAGGATTGTCGCGAGCCGGTCGCGCCGGTCCTGAATGGTGCGGGTGGCCATGATGCCGGGGATCGCGCAGGCGTAGGAAGACAACAGCGGAATAAAACTCTTGCCATGAAGGCCGACGCGGCTCATCAGTTTGTCCATGAGGAAAGCGGCCCGCGCCATGTATCCGCTGTCTTCCAGAATTCCCAGGGCGAGAAACAGGATGCAGATCTGCGGGAAGAAAACGAGCACCGACCCGACGCCGCCGATCACACCCTTGGCCAGAAGCGATCGAAGTGCGCCCTCGGGCATGCGCAGCCAGACCTGCTCGGCCAGCCAGATCTGTCCGGCCTCGATCAGACCCATCAGCGGCTCGGCCCACGAGAAAATCGACAAAAAGAGGAGCATCATCACGGCGGCGAAGATGATCGGCCCGATGAGTTTGTGCGTGACGATACGATCAATTTGATCGCTGAGGGTGTCCGAAGACGCAGTGCGTTCGGCCTGAACGCACCGCTTGATGACATCCGCGATCCAGGCGTAGCGTGCCTCCACGACCGCGGCCCCCATCTCCGGGGTCGCTGCCGCGATCGCATCGGCCTCTCGCCGAAGCACTGCCGCGGCGTCCGCTGGAATCCGTCCAAGGAAACGCTCCGCGGAACTCCGCCCCGTCTGGCCGCCGGAGAGATAGTCGACGGTCCACAGGACTGCGGCCCCGCGAACGGCATGTTCGGGAATCGCCCCACAACCGGACATGGCTTCGGCGATGCGACCGAGCGCTGCCTCGACCGTGTCGTTCAATCGCCAAACCCGTCCCGGTGGACGCACAAATCGACCTTCGCGCAGCGCCGTGCGCAGCGCCTCGATCCCCTCGCGCCGGTTGGCCACCGCGGCTATAACCGGTACGCCGAGTTCCTCGCTCAGTTTGTCGCAATCGATGGTCAGCCCGCGACGCCGGGCCACGTCCATCATGTTGCAGCACACGACGGCCGGAACACCGAAATCCAGCACCTGCGCCGCAAAGTACAGATTGCGCTCGAGATTCGACCCATCCACGACAATCAGCACGGCATCGGGCCGACCCTCGCCCGGCAGCCTGCCGAGCAGGACGTCGCGGGCGACCTCCTCATCGGGCGATCGCGCCGACAGGCTGTAGGTGCCGGGCAGATCGAGAAGCAGGCTCTCGTGCCCGGCAAGTACGCCTTCGCGCTTTTCCACGGTCACGCCGGCGTAGTTGCCGACCTTGTGACGCAGACCGGTCAGCGCATTAAATACTGTTGTCTTTCCAGAATTGGGATTGCCGGCGACGGCGATGCGGCGACGTTCGCGCGTGCTGGGTGCGGGCAGCGTACCGGCCGACATCAGGCGCCCTCGATTTCGACGACGGCCGCCTCGCCCCGCCGCACGCTCAGACGATATCCGCGCACCATCAACTCCAGCGGATCCCCCAGCGGGGCCGCGCGCACGAGTTTGACGGTCACACCGGTGGTTAAGCCCATTTCGAGCAGGCGTCCGCGGACCTCCGCATCGCCGTTCACCCGGAGGATCCGGGCCGAATCACCCACGCTGAGTTGGGACAGCAAACGCGTGGATTCTGACATGTGACTAACCACGGAGCGGGCAGCGGGCACACGGCTCAACGAAGATTTCGCATGCGATTCGCCGGGCCAGCCCCACCCGCGTCTGATCGACCTGGCAGATCAGGGGGTCGCTGCAATGCACGACCCGTAAACTGCGACCTTCAAAAAGACCCATTTCGCGCACCCGAAGTGATTCGCCGCGCAAGTCTCCGAAGCGTGTGATGACCACGTCCGCGCCCGCCTCGACATCCGTCATGGGGCGCTCGGCGGAGGCCGCTAGGGCCGGGACCGTGTTGGGGTTCACTGGCATGGGCCGAGGATCTTGGTTCATGGTGCGCTGGTGCGGCTCCCGCTATGTCCGCCACATCGGGCGGGCGAACTCCCGCTTGGCAGGAGCGAGGGACTATATCAAAACGGCCGGGCCTTCGCCAGTTGCCCGAATACGCCCCGGAACAGAATCGCGACGATCAGTCTCATCAGAATGCAGGGATTCCCGGATTTGAATGCCGGAACGGATTGGACGCCAGGGCGTTCGACTCAGGCGAATGCCTACGCGCTTTGCGCGTCACTGGCCGAACGTCCTGTATGCGGCGCGATGTGGGACGCCGCTTCGGCCGCCTCCACCAGTTTGATTTTCATCACCCGACCGACCTTGAACTTGACGGTTCGCTTCTCGGGAACCTCGACCCGTTCCAACGTCTTGGGATTCTGAGCCGTCCGCGCCTGGCGAATCTTGCTCTCGAAGACGCCGAAATCGCGAAACTCCAGCCGGTTGCCGCGGCTCAGTTCGTCCACGATTTCATCGAGAAACAACTGGATGATCTTCTTGACCACAACCCGCTTGTTGACGGTCTTCTCGGCAATGCGATCTATCAACTCTTTTTTGGTGATCGTTTGCATGCGAAGTGCCCCGCAGCAATCTGCATGGAAGATCGGGCGTGCGTCATCCCACGCGAAGGCTTGCCTCGCCGCCAACGCCGACGACGGGCATGAAGATGTCGCAACCCAATCGCAGGCCGGAGCACCCCTACCCCGCTGCATGTAACTTAGGTTACCACAAACAGTTCCCGCAATGCAAGGGGTTGAATTCCCAATCGAAAATACGAGACTTATGGCGTTTCCAGCAGGGGCAGTCGCATCGGTGCAGGAAAGGGCTGTGTCGGTTTCGCCCCGGGATCCCCTGCCTCTACCCCCTTGCGCAACTGTTCCGACGCGCTCGTCCCGGCGATAAATGCCTTGACCAACGCAAAAGTCTGACCGCTGTCACCGTTCGTGCGCGGAAGCCGTACCACCGCTGTCTGGCGCGGTGAAAGCCAGAATGATGCCTCAGCACAGGCCCTTGCGGTGATCGGGTAGGCGTGTCCCCCCTGAACGCCGGCGCTACCGGCGTTGTTGGCAATCTTCCAATCCCCGAGACGGAAATTCCGGACCGAAACCACCTCGTCATCGGCTCTGTCGCATGCGACCGCGGCAGCCGTAGCGGTCCACGTCCAGGCACGTTTCTCTTCCGGTAGCCCGACTCCTCCCACAGGCGGACTCGCGATGGTGGAACAGAACTCAGCCTTTCGACCGTCAGCAAAGGTGAGGATAGAGGGTGCCCAGACATAATTGACTCGTTTGGATTTGTCGAGCGGAGTTTCAGTACTATCCAAAACTTCGAACGCTCTCCAGGAACGGACGCGCACGCTCAGGCCGTTCAAATCGACAAGGTCATCATCCTGAACCAGTGTCACCTCGGCCGCATTGATAACTGATTCGCTGTTGATAAGTCGCAACGTCTCCGGCCCCCAATTCCGGTCCGTTGACTTCATTGGTGGGGCGTATGCGCTCGCCGGTTGGAGTTGATTGAATTGGGTTGAATCGCTGATATGGGGAAGCGCGCCGTCTTCCGAGTTCACCTTGCGCCTCGAATCGACAGCATCAGGAACTCGAAAGAGCTCAATTCGCCAGTGAACCACGGGAACTGAGGTATCTACAACCGTCGCGGGGCCGACTGGCAGGTATGCCGCCAACATGATCGCTACACCATGACTCATGCCGCACCTCCCAAGTTTATTTTACCACACTTGGCGGTTTTTCCAAGAGCATGTACGTCACTTGTGACACGGCCACGCGTTGCCCGCGTTCATCCAGCAAATCCACCTCGACCGGGCACAGCGTTCGTCCAATCTTGAGAACCTGCGCCACCGCCGTGACCGGGCTCCGGCATGCGGCCAGGAACCTGATATTCATGTCCGTCGTCACCATAGGCTGGTCAGGCCCGGTGTGGGTCATGATCGCGAAGCAGGCGACACTGTCGGCAATCGTCATCAGGATGCCGCCGTGAACGAAGCCGAACATGCCCACGAGGCTCGGCGCGAACGGCACGGTCATCCGACAGGTGCCTTCCGCAAGGTCATCAATGCGAAAGTCCAGCGTCCTGCAAACCGGGATCGGTGCGATGGCATCGAGAATTTGGCGCCGCATGGCCGCGTCAAGCATGGCAGTCTTCCGCGAACACGACTCACGCCGGCTCAATCTGCCGGCTTCCGCGTGGGGCGGCTGGACGTCGGTGAGTCAACTTCTGGCTCGGCAGGCGGCGTGTCAGTCCAGGCGCGCGAGGGCGAATCCGTTCGAATAGGCGCCTTGCCCGCCTCCGCCAGAGTGGGCGGTAATGGCACTTTGTCGCCGAGCAGCGCCAGCATCACCATGTTGGTTCCGAAGTTTCGGGAGCGCGGAAAGACCCGGTCGTTCCAGGTGCCGTCCTCGCTCCGCGTCCGCATGATTTTTTCGAGCAACTGTTCGCGTTGCGTCGCGCGCTGGTCCTTCGGCAGCACCTGAATGGCCTGTGCCGCGTATCGATGACCATAGTAGAAATAATACGGAGCAATGGCATAGGGCGGCTCGTGCGTACCGCTTTTCGCGCGGCGCTTCTCTAGCCACTCCCAATGCTCATGAAACGCGCTGAGCGCCGAAACAACCGCCGCCTCCGAGCCGCCGCCCAGGAGTCTGAGCGTCGTCTCGCACACCGCCGACCTCGCCACCGACCCGGGTAGATTCTTGCCGTCGTCCTTGCGCCTGGCTTCGGGCACCACGCCGCTGTAGACAAAGGTACCAGAATCCAGCCGCGCCTTTTCGAGCACCTCGCGTGCGCGTTTGAACACGTCAGCCGGCACATCCTCGCCCTGCGACCGTGCCAGCAGCAGCGACTGGGTCACCGGACAAGTCACGAAGGCGGCCTGGGCACGTCGGCTGGCGTAGTTCCAGCCCCCTTTGGGCAGTTCTTCCTTGACCAATGCTGCCACCAACTTCGGGATCCAGGATTCGATCTCCGCGGCATGTTCACCCATCCGCCGGGCCTCGCGCAGGCGGCAGAACAGGTTCAGCGCGTAGCAATGCCCCCACACCCGGACGTCGTATGCGTCGCGCGTGCTTGGCGTCATCAAAGGATGTTCAAGGGTCTTCAGAATGAACGCGATGCCGCGCTCGATCGCCGCGCTCGCCTGCTTGTCACCCGGTGCGGCCGCGAGGAGGCCCTCACAGACCAGGGCCGTGCCGCCGATTCGATAGCCAACCGGGATTTGCCCGGCCACGCGGTAAACGCCCTGATACGGCCAGTCGCCATCTTGCTCCTGCATGTCGATCAGTTCTTTGATCGCCGTCTTGATCAGGTCGTCCGGATCCACACGCGCCGGCCGATCATCACTTGCGAAGGCCGCGTAACTGACCAGTGCAAACGTCGCGACAGCGCCGGCCGCGCCCCACCGTCCGCGTCGCGATTGTTGGTTGGCCGCATCCCGCATCGGATCGTCTCCACAAAAAAAGCCGGCCTGCCGCATCGTGGGCAGGCCGGCTCAATGTAACAGTTTCAGCGTCCGGGACAAAACGAAATCGCTCTGAAATCCGGCGCCCGATCTCAATACATAAATAGCATTTCGCGGTACTTGGGAATCGGCCAGTACCGATCCTCAACCACGAGTTCGAGCGCGTCGGCCGCGGCCCGGACCGCGTTCATCGCCGGAAGCACACTCTCGCGATACACCTTCGCATGGGCCAGCGCATCGTGCCCGGCGTGATCCGCCTTGGAGCGCGTGTCATCCAGCGCGTCAATGGCGACGCGCAGCCTGCTGGTCAGGCCGGCGACCTCGCCGAGCGTCTTTTCCGCCGCGAGATTGTCGGCCGCCGGCATGGCCTGTCGCGTCGTCGTGACGCTATGCGCCAAGTCGCCCTGATAGTGCAGCGATGCGGGCAGCAGCATCGTCTTGGCCATGTCCGAGGTCAGTTGTGCCTCGATGTTCATGGCCTTGATGTAGGCCTCCACCGCGATGTTGTAGCGGCTGTCCAATTCAGTTTCGTTCAGTACGCCGTGCTTGCCGTAGAGTTTCTTCGCATCGGCGTCGTTGAGCCACGGGAACGTCTCCACGCAGGTCCGTACGATCGGCAGGCCGCGCTTGGCCGCCTCGGACCGCCAGGCCTCGGTGTAGTTGTCGCCGTTGAACAGAATGGCCTGATGCTTGCGCAGATTGTTCTGCACGACCTTCTGCACCGACACGGCCAGGCTGGTGCCGCCCTTCATCTCGGCCTCGAGTTCATCGGCAATGCCGCACAGGGCTTCCGCGACAAGCGTATTCAGCACGGTGTTGGGCCGGGCAATCGCCTGGCTGCTGCCCACCGCGCGAAACTCGAACTTGTTGCCGGTGAACGCGAACGGGCTGGTTCGATTGCGATCCGAATCGTCGCGCGGCAGATGCGGAAGGGCCGACACCCCGATCTGCAGCATGCCGCCGGCCTTGCCCGCCTCGGCCTTGCCCGCAATCAGACTGTTCACCACTTCCATCAACTGATCGCCGAGATAGATGCTGATGATCGCCGGCGGCGCCTCATTGGCGCCGAGCCGGTGGTCATTGTTCGGTCCGGCCACGCTGGCCAGCAACTGCTTCGGGTACGAGTGAATCGCACGAATGACCGCGGTCAGGAATACCAGGAATTGCGCGTTTTCATGCGGCGTCTGACCGGGCTCAAGCAGATTGTTTCCGTTCTCATCCGACATGGACCAGTTGTTGTGCTTGCCCGATCCGTTGATGCCGCTGAACGGCTTCTCGTGCAGCAGGCACTTGAACCCGTGCTTGAGCGCGGCGTTGCGCAGCACTTCCATCAGCAGCATGTTGTGATCGGCTGCCACGTTGCTCTGCTCGAAGACCGGCGCGATCTCGAACTGCCCGGGCGCAACCTCGTTGTGCCTGGTCTTGATCGGGATGCCCAGTTCGTACAGCGTGCGCTCGGCGTCCATCATGAACGCCAGCACGCGCTCCTTGATCGAGCCGAAGTAGTGGTCCTCCATCTCCTGACCCTTGGGCGGTTTGCCGCCGAAGAGCGTCCTGCCCGCGTTGATCAAATCGGGCCGAAGGAAATAGAGACGACGGTCGATCAGGAAGTACTCCTGCTCGGGGCCGACCGTGGTGGTCACGTATTTTGTGTCGGTCTTGCCGAAGATCTTGAGGATCCGCACGGCCTGGCGATCCAGCGCCTCAATCGACCTCAGGAGCGGCGTCTTCTTGTCGAGAGCCGTGCCGTCCCAACTGCAGAACGCGGTCGGAATGCACAGGGTCTTGCCGTTCACGCCTTCCATCAGAAAAGCGGGGCTGGTCGGATCCCACGCGGTGTAGCCGCGGGCCTCAAACGTCGACCGCAAACCGCCCGATGGAAAACTGCTCGCGTCCGGCTCGCCCTTGATCAGGTTCTTGCCGGAAAACTCGATCAGCGCCCTGCCATCCTCGGTCGGCATGAGAAAACTGTCGTGCTTCTCGGCCGTCAGGCCGGTCAGCGGCTGAAACCAGTGGCAGTAGTGCGTCGCGCCGCGGTCGATCGCCCAGTCTTTCATCGCGTTGGCGACCGCGTCGGCCAGCGTGGCGTCCAGCGGCTGCCGCTCGCGGATGGTCTTGTGCAGCCGGTTGAAGATATCCTTGGGCAGCGCGGCTCGCATCGCCGCCAGGTTGAAAACATTCTTGCCGAAAACGGAAAGGGCCGATTGGTCATTCGATTGCACCGTCGACGCGGGCATGCGCTGTTCTGAAATTGCGCGAATCGCGGCCGAACGGGAATCTGAAGGCAACATGACGGACCTTTCCTTTCAAAATAACAACAGTGGCACCGCGGCCCTGACCGGGTTTGGACACTGTTTGGGTTGTTGAATGTAAATCAATGCACGGGCCGCGACCGGTCTCAGACCCTATAAACGATCCAGACCGACCCGTCAATACGAGCAAGGCGGTGCAAGGTTCGTCTGGCGCACCAACGTGGAGGAAATCACCAGATCTGCCCGGTGTCGAATCGCCCCAGGGATTCTTCCAAGGCCTTCATCATCTCGCCAACGGTTGCGTAACACTTCGCAGCGTCGATCAGCGCCGGCATGACATTCCTGCCATCTGCCGCGTCACGGGTGATGCGGTCAAGCGCCTTGCGCAGCGCGCCGGCGTCACGTCTTGCCTTTACCGTGCGCAGATCCGCGACCACCTGCTCTTCGACCGCATGCTCGATCTTCAACAGATCGATTCCTTCGCCCTCGTCATCGGTGTAATCGGTCACGCCGACGAGTTTCTTATCGCCGCGCTCGACCGCGGCGCTGTAGCGGTAGGCCGCGTCGGCGATTTCGCGGCGGATGTAGCCGCTCTCGATGGCGGCGATCATGCCGCCCATCTCCCAGATGTGATCGATGTATTCGCGGCCCTCGGCCTCCAACTGGTTGGTCAGCGCTTCGACCGCGAAACTGCCGCCGAGCGGATCGACGATGTTCGCGACGCCCGTCTCGCAAGCCAGCACCTGCTGCGTGCGCAACGCAAGCGTCACGGCGTGCTCCGTCGGCAGGCCGAGCGTTTCATCCATGCTGTTGGTGTGCAAACTCTGGCATCCGCCGAGCACCGCGGCCATGGCCTGGTAGGCCACGCGCATCAAATTGACTTCCGGCTGTTTGCTGTACAGACTGCACCCGGCGGTCTGGGCATGGAAGCGCAGCCACATGCTCCGCTCCTGCTTGGCCCCGTAGCGATCCTTCATGTAGTTGGACCAGAGTCGCCGGGCGGCTCGGAATTTGGCAATTTCCTCGAAGAAATCGTTGTGGCTGTTGAAGAAGAATGAGAGCCGCGGGGCGAACGAATCGATGTCCAGCCCGCGTTCGAGACAGGCCTCGACATAAGCCAGTCCATCGCCCAGCGTGAAGGCCAGCTCCTGACCGGCCGTGCTGCCGGCCTCGCGGATGTGGTATCCGCTGATCGACACCGGGTTGTACTGGGGAAGTTCCTTCGCGCAGAACTCGATGGTGTCCACCACCAGGCGCACACTCTCGGCGGGCGGAAAGATGAACTCGTTCTGTGCGTGAAATTCCTTCAAAATGTCGTTTTGGCATGTGCCGCGCAGTTGATCCCGAGGCACGCCCTGCTTGTCCGCCGTGGCGATGTAGAACGCGAGGATGATCGCGGCCGGCGCGTTGATGGTCATCGAGACCGACACGTCGCGCAGGCAAATGCCGCCGAAGAGAATTTCAAAATCGGCCAGCGAACTGACCGCCACGCCGCACCGCCCCACCTCGCCGAGGCTCAGCGCGTCGTCCGCATCGCGGCCCATCAGCGTCGGCAGATCGAACGCCGTCGACAAGCCGGTCTGTCCGCGGGCGAGCAGGAACTTGAATCGCTCGTTGGTCTGCTTCGCCGAGCCGAAGCCCGCGAACTGCCGCATCGTCCACGTTTTCTTGCGGTACATCTCGCGATGCACGCCGCGCGTGAACGGAAACTGCCCGGGGTCGCCGAGCGACATGCCGTAGTCCGTCTCGGCCGTGTCGTTCGGGCCGTAAAAGGACTTCAACTTTCGCCCGCTGATGGTGGTGTGCGGGCCAATGTCCTGCGGATGATTGGTGGGCATGGTTGTCATGTGAATCCTCAGCGGCAGTCGGCTTATTCGACGAATCAATACTCGGAGAGAATCGCGACCCGGTGTGAACATGTGGTCGCTAATTCTGAATCAGTTGTCAGCCTTGAGCCAGTTCTCAACTTTCAGACCCTTCACTTCAAGAAAATGCCGGTCCGCGGAAAGCACGGTTAGGTCATTCACCCGGGCGATGGCGGCAATTTGCACGTCAACCGCTGGGATCGGACGCCCCCGTCGTTTCAATTCCGTGCGAATCCGCCCGAATTCCCGGGCCGATGCGTCATTGTAAGGCCAAATGTGAAACAACTTGAGGAAGGCGGCCATTTGTGATCCATTGGCGCGAGCCCGATCGCTTGCGAAGACCATGAACCAGAGTTCGCCAACCGTAGGCATCGAAATACTGAATGTACCGTCGCGCGCCGCATCAATATTGTGACGAAGAACGGAGTCGCTGCGGAGAATAGCGCTCGCGTGATTTGTGTCGAGCAAATACGGATTCACAGTCTTCGCCCATTCGACCCCAACTGCTCCTGTTCTCGCATAGTCTGCACTTCCCGTTCCAAACGCCTGAGTTCTTCAGGGGAGCCCACCCATTTTCCAAAGAACGACAGCAACGCGTCGCTCGAACCGCGTCGAGGCGCCGCGCGTCGCCTCCGGCCGCGCTTTGTCGGTTCCTCCTTCGCTTTTGCCACATTCCTCTTCATACATGCCCTCAGTTCGAATCATCCGTTCCACGACGCCTTGCGCTTCTCCAGAAATGCCTTCAACCCCTCGCGGTCCTCCGCGCCGCCGAAGATCTCGCCGAAGGCCGCCGCCTCCGCCCCGAAGCCCTCTTTCATCCGCACGTCATCCCCGGCAATCATCACCCGCTTTGCCGCGCGAATCGCCTCGGGCCCGCCGGTCAAAATCTGCTTCGCAATCTCATCGGCCCGCGCGACCACCTGCTCCTTCGCAACCGCCTCCTCGCACAGACCCATCTCCGCCGCCTGCTTGCCGGTGATCGCCTCGCCGGTGAACAGCAGCCGCCGCGCCCCGCCGGCGCCGAGCAGCGCGTAGGTCCGCTGCGTGCCGCCCCAGCCGGGGATCAGCCCCAGTTTCACCTCGGGCAGGCCGATCTTGGCCTCCTCCGAAATAATACGCATGTCGCACGCCAGGGCCAGTTCGCATCCCCCCCCCAGGGCCGCCCCGTTGATCGCCGCAATCGTCACGCACTGCTCAAACCGCGCGAGCCGACTCAGCGATCGCTGGCCCCGCTGGCTGAACGCCTTGCCCGCGTCGGGCGAGGCCGCGCTCATCTCCGCGATGTCTGCACCGGCGACAAACGTCTTACCCGCACCGGTCAGGATCAGCACCCGCAGGGCCGGCGTCCGGGCGATCTCGTCCAGCCGCCGGTCGAGTTGATCGAACACGGGCGTCGACAGGATGTTGACCCCCTTGGGGTCGGAAAAGGTCAACCGGCCGATCGGGCCGGCGGCTTCAAAAAGGACGTCCGTGGGCATGCGAGGCTCCCGTGTGACGATGGCCTTTGCGGTGCATCCGCGCGGCCGCCACGCCCACCCGCCAAGGTGGGAATCACGGGATGATTCTAGCGGAATGAACGCCGTCCCGAAACGCCGGCGGGCCTGCGCGAATGGCCCTTGGCCGATGCACGCGCGCATGCGGCGTGCGCCTCATTCGCCCCAGGCCACCCAGTTCGGCGAAAGCCACGAATGCACCTGTCCATCGGTGGTGAGGAATGCGACCACGCCGCGGATCTCCGGCGCGGTCCCGTTGGGATGGGTGTAGCGATAGGTCCATTCTTCCAGGGCGGGCGCGTCCGAATCGTGCGGCGTCGGAAATGCAATGGCCAGCGGCTGGCCCAGCACCCGCCGCACGTCGAGCCGGGTCCACCCGTTCGACAACCGCCGCCAGGTCTCGCCGGGCGAAAGCGGCGGAAACTCCAGCCTGGCGCCCATCACGGCCACCGCCGCGGACCCGCATCGGGCGCAGTACCGCGCCGTGGGCCGCAGCACCGTCTCACACTTGGAACAGGCTCGCGCGTGCACGCACCCGGCCTCCCGATGGCCCCCCGTCACGAACCCGTCATTCTATCGCAAACATCACCCCCCGGCCACATGATCCACAAACGCCTTCACATCCCGCCCATCGGCGCAGCCGTCTGTATTCATGTCCGCCGTGATGATCGGCAGCGGGGCGTCGGGCGAGTTACCCTAGGCGGCATAATCGACGAGAATGGAACATCTTTGGGTCAGGGGGAATCACCACACGTCAGCGCGCCCCCCTTCTGGTCAGCGCCAAAGCGCCATTCGCCAGCGCGGAAGCGGGGCAGACCTGCGAGAAAGCGCCGCCGACGCGAAATTGCCGTAGCAGCCATACGGGAGTCTCCGATCATCATCCCGCGGCCGTTAACGGAGGACCTGCTCGGCGGATCCACGGTGTTCTTCGATCAAGACCCTAATTGCGATATCCGCTGCTGCCAAGACGATGCAAAGAGGTGTCGCGTGAATCACGCGTTGCGTCTCGTGCCAGCCGCTCTGTATTCCCAGCACCCAGTAGCGTTGCCTATCGTGGGCGACCGCGAACAACGGGCCGCCACTCATCCCCTTGATATTTGCTATTTGCTCTGGACCAATCGTCTCGCTCAACTCAGCGTCGATGGAAACGGCGAGAGTCGAGGCCGCGTCATTGGGCGCCACTGAAAGTAGCCGAGCAGGCAAGCTTGCCCGAGCAAGGGTGACTCCGCGATTAGGCAGGCCCCGGGCCTTTTCATACGGAGTGCCTTCGAGGAAGCAATATTCAATCTCATTTGGGTCGGGAAGTTCTAACCACCTGGGCTCGTCCAAGGGACTTACACCATTTGCTTGCAAAAGATCAACAGTGTTTTGCCGGAGCGGAAGCACGAAATAATCAAGGCGCTCACAAGACTCTGCGAATCGCCGAATCTCGGCAAAGTCAATCGGGATTCCGCGCGTGAATGGCCCTCCAGCCCACCGGTCGAAGAACATCGTTCGCGTGATTCGACGGCGACCTCCGTCCAATCGCTCGTCAATGGCGCGCAATAGATGTCCGGCGGAAACCCAGAACCAAAGGCCCTTGACTGACGCAATAAAGCCTGACAAGGCCATCGGGTCACGGAGGTCTGAGTCGCCGGTCGTTGGCTCATCCCAAGCGAGAAGGCTAACAAAGTGCTTGCCAAATTCAGCATGAAGCCTGTCGGTGTCCGCGCATTGCATCGGTTGTCTCCCTTGAGGCTCTGTTTCTGCCATAAGCTTCTCCGTGTGAACGCTCTGCATAGCTCCACTCATGCCAACTTCTTGGCGATCTCCTCATCCAGGATCTCGCGCACCGTCAACGCCACGATGACCTTGCCGGTCTGGCGGAAGAAGCGGTCTATTTCGCGGGTGGCATCCTGCGAGTAATCGAACGCGACGAAGAAGCCTTTGTCACGCTCGGCGCGGGTCATCATGGCCTCGAAGGCGTCGATGTCCGGTCGGCCCACGCGGTCCTTCTGCTTGACTTGGATCGGGTACCACGCATCCATGAACCGCTCAAACGTGGGCGTCTCGCCCTTCTTGGTCTTGGCCTTGTCGGGCATCGACGATACGGGAAAGATGCGGCCGTCGATGCCCATATCGCCGACTTGCACCTTGTTGGGGATGCCACCAAGTGCGATGACCGCCCAGTTCTCAAACTCGAAGGGCGGCATCTCACGGAGTTGTTTTTCGCTGCGCGGCAGGTCACGCAAAGTGAAGGCGCGGGTGTTGTCTTTGCGCCAGATTTGCTCGCTTTGTGGAATTTTGCAGACATCTCGCAATCGCTTGGCCATGACGCGGCAGGCGGTGGGCGAGATGTCGATGCCGATCCACTGACGGCCGAGGTTTTCGGCGGCAACGAGCGCCGTTCCGCAGCCGCAGAATGCGTCCAGGACAATGTCATTGGGGTTGCTGCTTGTCTTGATGATACGCTCCAGCAGCGCGAGCGGTTTCTGAGTCGGGTAGCCCAGCCGCTCGGCAGCCGACGCACCGATTGGCCGAATGTCTTCCCACAGGTCTTGGAGTGGAACACCCGGCATTTCGTCGAGGTAACGCTTATACGCTGGCATCCCGGACTTGCTGTAGTACAGGCGCCCTTCATCCGCGAAACCTTGCATCTTTTCCTTCGAGTATGCCCAATAGCGTCCCTTGTACGGACGCACTGATTTCCCATCAGGGGATGTCCAAACATAGGACGTGTCGCCCCCGGGCTTTGCCGCTGTTAGATCGCTCAGCCGAAATCGACGGCCCGTGCCCTCTTCGATGTGGCGGTAGAAATCGTCGAGGTAACTTTGATCGTAGGCGGTGAACGTCGCGTTAAACGTCCACTTCTTGGCCCCGCCCGTGTAGTAGAAAAGCGAATCCCGGATACGCCCGTAGCGCGACATGCCCTGCTTGGTGTCGCTGTGGGCGCTGCTGCGCTTCCAAACGATCTCGTTTTGAAAATTGCCTTCACCCAAGATCTGGTCGAGCATCACCTTGACGTAGTGGCTCGCGTTATCGTCGCAGTGGTAGTAAAAGCTGCCGGTCTTTTTCAGCACGCGGGCCAGTTCAACGCAGCGCGGCCGCATGTAGTCGATGTAGGCCTGGGTGCTGGCGTGACGATCCTCGAAGGCCCGCTTCTCCTTGGTCTCGCCCCAGAAGACCTCGTAGTTGCGGTTGGAGTTGAAGGGTGGATCAATGTAGATCAGGTCGATGCAGCCGTCGGGCAGTTTGGCGAGTTGGTCGAGATTGTCGCCGCAGTAGATGACGCGGGTGTCGATGAGCGCAGAGGCGCGGGCCGCGCGAGCGGCTGGGGGCGCAGTCGGCTTGGCGGCAGACTTTGGGGCCTGCGGGGAATCAGCATCCTTGCCGGGGGCTTTCTTCTTGGCCATATAGGAAATCTAGCAGACTCGTCACGTCCTAACAAGGTCCGTACTGTGCAATTCGCGGGCCTGTGAATTGTTCGCGCGGCTGTTCGACGTCCCCGCATTTCGATACGATGTCTTCACGTGTGGACGGACCCCGATATGGAAAAACCCCTGCATGGCTCGCGGTGACCAACTTCAACGCCATTGGAATCTCCTCCGCCGTCTTCAAACGCGGGGCGAGGGCGTTCCCCTGCGCGAACTCGCCGATGAATTCGCCGTCTCCGAACGCACCCTGCAGCGCGACTTTGAAATCCTCATGGAACTCGGCTTTCCGGTCGAGCATGACGAAGACCCCAACGGCAAGCGGTTCTGGCGGCTGCCGCACGACTTCTTCAAGACCGGGGCACTGGTGGTCAACCTCGCCGAGGCCGTGTCGTTGCACCTCGCCCGGCACCTGCTCTCCCCGCTGGCCGGCACCCACTTCGGCGACGGCTTCGCCAGTTTGCTGGAGAAGATTCAGGCCAGCGTGCCCGCGGCCGTGCTGGAGCACTTCGCCTCGCTCGATCAGATCGTGCACGTCCGTCGCACCGGCAAGCCGCGCTACACCGCCCACGTCGACACCATTCGCCTGCTGAGCGACGCGATCGGGGCCAACCGCAGCGTCGATCTGACCTACCGCTCGGTCTGGCGGAACGATCAGTACACCACGCGCTTCGACCCCTACGGACTGGTCTATCACGACGGCGATCTGTTTGTCTGCGGCCGCTCGCACAAGGCCGATGCCCAGCGCATCCTCAAGATCACGCGGATCGAGTCGGCCGCGCCGGCCGGCGTGAACTTCGAGCGGCCGGAGGATTTCGACCTGGAGGCGCAGTTCCACAACGCCTTCGGCATCACCCAGCGCGACGGCCCGCCGATGGAGATCGTTGTCAAATTCACCGGACCGGCGGCGGCCCTGGTGCAGGAGCGGGTCTGGCACGAGAGCCAGCGGCTGGAGTGGCTGCCGACCGACGACGTGCTGTTCGACGTCGCCGACGGAAACGCCGAGGGCGTCGTGGCGACGTTTCACCTGTCGGACGTCGCCGAGTTCAAGCGCTGGCTGAAGGGATTCGGCGATCAGTGCGAAGTGGTGCGGCCCGAGTGGCTCCGACATCAGATGCGCGAGGAACTGGCGGCGGCGACGAAGTTGTATTCGTAAGCCCCGGTGCCGGACCGCGGCCCCGATGACGCAAGGCCGGGGCGTCCGCCCGGAGCCTGCCCGCTGTGGCGGATGGCGTACGACGAGCGCGATCCATCTGGGTCGCGGGCGATGCTCTCGCCAGGCGCGGTCAGGGCAAACGTAAGAATGTGCCGGGTGTGCCACGGCTCTGTGAGCCGTGATGCCGCGCGGAACGATTCCTCACGCTCGCACCGCTCACAGAGCGGTGGCACACATAGGGGTCCGACGTCTGGCGCCATCATTCGTCCAAACGAGTCGGTATTTTCCGATCTTGCGCTTGTCCATCCAACGCGGCCTACTTCGCATCAAAGCGTTTGACTTCCTTCCACTGCACGGGTGCGTTCTTCAATTGCTGCACGCCCCGCTCGATCACAATGGGCTTGTCGGTCTTCTCGATCACCCACAGACCGTAGCAACTCGTCTTGACGCCCGTATCTTTTCCGGGGCCGGCGCTGAATGTCTGGAAACTCGACGTCTCAAACCGGACGCGCATGGCATCGCCGGCCACGCGCACCGACTCGGCAATCAACCCGTCGGCGTTCACGCCCGCGCCGGCGAAAGCGCCCACGACCATGTAGCGCGAGAAGTCCACTTTCGGCACGGCATGGCGGGTCGGCGGACCCTGTCCGGCCGCGACGCCGGTGTGCTCGGCCCAGATCTTCGCCCAGGCTGCTTCGTCTCTTGCAAGCACGAACCGCGGCTCCGCGATCTTGCTGTCATGGCCGACGAATTGAACCGCCGGCAGGACGTCGCGTGCGGGCGCCTCGTCTACACCCGACACCGCCGCGAAGGCGATGAACGATCCGGAGAACAGGGCGACCATCACGGCAGTGGATTTGAAATTGAGCATGGTGGGCTCCTTTCGGTGTGAATGGTACCCGCGGCCCGGGAAACGGTTCGTATCCGTCATGTAAACGCGCACGATCCGCGGCTTCGCACCCCCTTGAACATCGACGGCCCCGGGTTTGGCTGTCAAATACGCGAGTCAGAATGGCGGTCACGCCGGCGGGCCGCTTCCACCGGAGCCCCCTGTCCGAATGAAGCCGCGACAATTTTCGTCCGACCGATGGCCGGCGGACCACTGCCCATGGCCGTGCGACGCCCGCGCCACCCCGCCCCGCGGTGGACCGACACGCCCTGTCGCACCCGAACACCCGTTAGGACCGACCCGACCTGACAGACGGCGGGCGCACAATTTCGTTCGACGGCCGCGCGATTGCCGGGTGCAGCGCGTGAACCGGATCGGGAGCGGATTTCAAGAGCGGAAGCCAAATCTCGACAAAAAGACGCCATGCGCGATCGATCCCGCGGACACCTCCTTCCCGGATCGAATCCGCTCCGCAGGTCCACGTCGGCCCGGTGCCCTGAACACGTGAGGGACGCCGCGGTGTCAGGCGTGGACCTGCACTATTGCGGGAAGCCATGAGCCGTGAGCCCTGCCGGTGACAATACGGAGACCACCGCGACTGGTCGAAGTGTGCCGCACGCGAGCGGTGATCGGCACTGGCGCCGCCTTCTTTGATTGGTTGCGCAATCGGCGCTTTGTGTCGGTACGCTTTATGTGTTGGCAACCACAGAACGAAATGAAACCGGCCCCGGAGACGATTGCTCGTGGCCGGGGCCGTTGTTGACAAATTGACTGTTCCGCCGTCATCGGCTCCCACGGAGGGAAGCCGCTTCGTCAAAACTCATCCGGCTGCTTCAGGCGGCCGTCGGCGTCGAGAAAGCCCTCCAGTTTGCGGCAGCGCACCGGGTGCTGCAGTTTGCGGATGGCCTTGGCCTCGACCTGTCGCACGCGCTCGCGGGTCACCTTGAAGATCTTGCCGACTTCCTCGAGCGTGTAGGTATAGCCGTCGCCGATGCCGTAGCGCAGTTTGATGATCTCGCGCTCACGGTAGGTCAGGCTCTTGAGCACCTGCTCGATCCGGTCGCGCAGCATCTCGTTGCTGGCCGTGCTGACCGGGCTTTCGACGCGCTCGTCCTCTATGAAGTCGCCGAAGTAGGAGTCTTCGCTCTCGCCGACCGGCCGATCGAGGGAAATCGGATGGCGGCTGATCTTCATGACGCGTCGTGCTTCCACGACGGCCATGTGGGCCTTCTTGGCAATTTCCTCGATGGTGGGCTCGCGGCCGAGTTCCTGCAGCAACTGCTTGGAGATGTTCCGCAGGCGGCTCATCGTTTCGATCATGTGCACCGGGATGCGGATGGTGCGGGCATGGTCGGCGATGGCCCGGGTGATGGCCTGGCGAATCCACCAGGTGGCGTACGTGCTGAACTTATACCCGCGGCGGTATTCGTACTTATCGACCGCGCGCATCAGGCCGGTGTTGCCCTCCTGGATGATGTCGAGGAAGGGCAGGCCGCGATTGCGGTATTTCTTGGCGATCGACACGACGAGGCGCAGGTTTCCGCCGGAGAGTTTTCGCTTGGCATCTTCGTATTCGGCGAAGACCCGGCGGACAGCGGTCGTCCGGCGCTCCAGCATCTCGGGCGATTCCATGACGAGGTCCTGCAGACCCGCCAGTTCGTCGCGCATGGCCTCGGCGTCCTCCGCCGGAATGGCGATGGACTTGCGCGGGTCGGTCAACAGCGAATTGACCTCCGTCATTTTCTTGTTGAGGGCGTAGAGTTTGCGCATCATCGGCGTGACGCGGCTGGTGCGCAGGGCCAGTTCCTCCAGCAGGGTCACGGCCTTTCGGCGGCGCTGCTGGATGTGACGCCAGATCACCTTCTCCTCGGCATCCTTCAAGCGCGTGGTGCGCAGTTTGCTCCAGTCCTCCTGATTGAGGGCCATCAACTTGCGCACGGTCTCGACGTTGCCGGGCAGGCGCTTCAGCACGGCGGCTTTGGCCTGGTTTTCGCCGGTGGAGATCTTCATGGTGCGGTCGAAAGGAAGGGTTCCCTCGCCGACCATTTGTAGAATTTCAACCGCGGCGGCCAGACTACAGTCCGACTCCAGCACCTTGCGTCGGAAGGCGGTGCGGGTCAATTCGATCTTCTTGGCCAGGGCGATTTCCTGCCCGCGGGTGAGCAGGGGAATTTCGCCCATCTGGGTGAGGTACATCCGCACGGGATCGTCGATCCGGCGGCTCGGCGCCTCGACCGGAAACTCCTCCTCGGCGGGCACGACTTCGTCAGGCTCGTAGGCCTTCTTTTTCTTGGTCGCAGTCGATGCGTCGTCGATGAATGCCATCTTCTCGGCTTCGGCCTCGTCGATGACATCGATCGCCATTTCCTCCAGTCGCTGCAGGATCGACTCCAGGCGATCCGGCAGAACGGCCTCGTCGGGCAGGGCCTCGTTTAGTTCCTCCCAGGTGAGGTAGCCGCGCTTGCGGCCCTTCTCCATCAACTCGGCGACACTGACCTCAACGGGGTCGGTGGCGGCGGGCGCCGGGAGCATGGTATCCACGGGGTTCTGTTTGGTACTCACTTCTGCCATTTTTTAGTACGGCTCCGTTGCCTTTCGTTCGCATCCGACAACGCGGGGGGAAGGACGCGAAACAAATCCACAAGTTGTCAACTCACTCCGTCCCAAGGCTCCACGGCCGGGGACGTCCGTATCGCCGCGTCAAAGGGCCGCATGATGGGGTCGCCGCTCGCATGGGCTGGGCCGACCGCACTTTCAGCGACGCGTTTGCACCGCGGTCTGTCTCAATCCGACTCCTGCGCGGCGGCCGGCGTCCGGCCGATGTCGCCACGATGGCGCCTGGCTGAAAAGTGGCTCGAACTGCGAACCACCTCGCTGGCCGCCAGAAAGACGTCGCGATCGCCGCCATCCGCGGAATCGGAAGGCGTGATCTCGCCCTGCGGCAATGCCGGTCTGGCGAGGGTCGACAACAAATGTCGACCGCGACCTTGAAGGCTCAACTGCTCGAGACGGGCGACGGCGCCTTCCACCGTGCCGCCGAAATTGCCGCGATCCGCCCCTGCCAGGTGCAGGTCCGTCACGCGCTGAGCCGTCTCGAGCGACTCAAATCGGCTGATAAACTCCGAAAGCTCGAACTGTTCTGCATCCGCGACGTATTTGATGAAGGCGTGGCCAATATTCGCATCCATCTCATTGGCCAGCCGGTTCGGATCAAAATGACGCGACACGGAGTCAAAATAAGTCGGCTCGTTGAGCAGTACCTCCAGCAGGTGCAGGGTGGCCACTGAGGCCGCACCGCCTTCGATGCGCGAAACGCTCACGCCCGCGGTTTGCGGCGCCTCTCGCTCCGACCGCGATGCCTGCCGCCGCCCGGCCAAAGCCAGGTTTCGATTAATCTCTTCCGCAGGCAGGCCGAGGAGCTTGCCCAACTGATTCAAAATGAGCCCTTTGCGAATGGGGTCGGCCTGCTGCAGGCTGCCCGACGCCACAATCAGACCCATGAACTCGTCCAAGGCGCGCCGTTGGTCTGTCGCCCCCGAATTGGACCTCCGGTGCGTAAGTACCTGATTCCACTTGCATTCTAGCGCTCCGACCGCCGAGGTCAAAACCGTCCGGAATGCGTCGGCGCCCTCGGCTTGGACGTAGTCGGCGGGGTCTTTTCCGGTCGGAACCCGGGCAAGGCGCATCTCCAGGTCTCCGGCCAGCGCAACCTCCAGCGCCCGATCGGCCGCCCGCATGCCGGCTTCGTCCGAGTCAAACACCAACGTGACACCGTCGACATATCGCCGGAGCATCTGGACATGGTCGGCCGTCAATGCCGTGCCCAGCGTGGCAACCACGTTTTCGATGCCTGCCTGCTGCAAAAGGAGGCAGTCCATGTACCCTTCCACGACGACCGCATGACGCGTCGAGTCAAATGCGCCCTTGGCGATATGGACGCCGAAGAGGCACCGACTCTTGTCAAATAAGGCATTTTGGGGCGAATTAATATACTTGGCCTGGTCATCCCCCAGGGTGCGACCGCCGAACCCAATGACCCGATTCATGGGGTCGCGAATCGGAAACATCAACCGATTTCGGAAGCCGTCATATTGCCGCGATCGGTCGTCATCTTTGAACTTGACCAGCCCCGCCTCCTTGAGCAGGTCAGTGGGAATTCGTTGTCGCGCCGCCGCCTGAACCAGGTTCTCCCATCCGTCTGGTGCAAATCCCAGTTCAAATCGGACTACTGAAGCGTCCGAAAAGCCACGCGACGCCGCATATCGACGGGCCGCTTCGCCCGACGGACCGGCCAATTGTCGGGCAAACCACTGCTGGGCCCACCGGTTCACACGATCCAACTCGGCCTTGGAGATCCCTCCGACCGGAGTAGCGCGATCGGTTTCAAGGGAGATCCCCACCCGTGCCGCAAGAATCGCCCTGGCTTCGACAAAGCCGACGTTCTCGCGGCGCTGGATGAACTTGAAGACATCCCCGCCGACGCCACATCCGAAGCACTTGAAAATCTGCTTTTCCGGATTGACCTGAAACGACGGCGTCTTTTCATTGTGGAAGGGACAGAGCGCCTTGAAGACCCGCCCAACTTTGCGCACGGAGACATACGATCCGACGACATCGACGATGTCGTTGGCTTGGCGTATCTGCTCCGTCAGTGCCTCTGTCGCCCGCCCGATCACCAGGGCTCCATCAATATACGCCGGATACCACGATCGCCCGACGCGCGCAAACCATCCCTTTGCCAACAGTTACGCAAATCTGGATGCACAAGCCGGGAAACTTTGACCTCGATAAGACCCCCAATTATAACACCAATATTCAGATTGGGCAAATAATCGATTGGATTCGTTAACGTTTTCAGCGTAATTATGGGCAATGATATCGGACCGCGCCGTCTCCCGTTCCGGCGCATCGCGACCCCCGTGAGACAGCGAACCACATGCTCGCCATCGCCCAGCACCAACTTTGGGACTTCGACGCGGTCGAGACCGGCCCCGCCGTGACTGACCTCACTGGTGAACTGCGCTTTTCCGGATTGTCCGTCGGACTCTGCCAGCCCAGCGTGTCCGGCATCAGGCGTGCAGAGTCGGCCGGGGTTCGCCTGATTCGGCAGCCGGGAGGTCTTCACTTCCAACCTGATTCGCGCCGCTATGCCGGATCGCGGATCAAGCCGTCGCCGGCGAAGTGGCTTCGCCAGCGCAATCTGATTGAGCGGTTGGCACGCGACTGCGCCGAACACAAATTGCTCCTGCACGGTCGCATCGACCTAAGCGACCTGTCGCAAGTGCTGGAGCGCGCACCGCTCGCCGGGACCGTCAGCGTCTTCGGGGAAACCAACAGCAGGCGGCTCTGTCCGTCCAACCCCGAGGCCCGTAGTTTCCTCGAATCGCTCGTTGACGACATCTCCGAAAATTATGGCTTGGCGGCCGTCGAGTTAAGCGGCTGGGGATTCGCCACCGACATACGGCAGTCGGATCCTTCACTGACTCAGACGGCCTGCTCGTCCCTGGAATCGCAATTGCTTACCTTGTGTTTTTGCCCGGCATGTCGCGAACGGGCTGTGCAGGCGAGTATTGACGTTGATCGGGTGGCAGCGCGCGTCTCGGCAGCCCTCGGCGCGACCTTTCAGTTGGAGACGCCGCCGGACCTGACGTTTGCCGACTTCCTGACGCGCAACCCAGACATTGCCTCCTTCGAAGGTGTACGTCGTCAAACTGTCCTGGATCAACTCGCTGGATTGCGGCAACGCTCGAAGTGCCCCATCGTGCTTCAACTGGAGGCGGGAACCCACGCCCCCGCCGATGCGGCGCTGCGCGAACTGGCAGGCAGCGTCCTTGTCCCGGATGGCAACAGCGATCCCGAATTGAAGGCCGATGTCGGCGCCCTTCGGCTCGCCGATTGGGATGCGGATCGCATTCAGATCGCGCTGAATCCGGCACCGCCAAATCACCGCGATGCCCAGTCACTCGTCCGACGCATCCTGAATCTCGGCACGGCCGGTCATTCAACGGTCCACCTCGGCCCCATGGGAGAATTGCCGCCGCCCTGCCGGGAGTGGATTCGCCAGGCCCTGCGCTACGCCAAACGAGAGAGCGCACCATGATTTCATTCGGTGTCAATTTCAGGCCGGTGCTTGCCGCTGCGTGCATCCTGTTCGCGACGGGCGCAGGCTGCTCCGGAAAGCACACCCGCGCCGGTTCGGGAGAACCGTCCGCGCTCGCCGAAAACCCGCGTATCGCACTGGAAATTCACCGCGATGGCCAATCGTGGGGCGACCTCATTTTCGAACTGGACCGAAGGAAATCGCCCATCACGACCGACAACTTCCTGCGCTACGTGAACGATAGATATTATGACGGCACAATCATTCACCGCGTAACCGTCGGACCGCGCATCCACGTGCTGCAGGGCGGTGGATACACCGCGCTGAACGCAAAAAGCAAGCCCGGACAGCACAATCCCATTCAAAACGAGGCGAAGAATGGTCTGAAAAACCTCCGAGGCACCATCGCCATGGCCCGGGATTCCGCGCCGCACACCGCCACCAGTGAGTTTTTTGTCAATCTGGCCGACAACCCGTCGCTCGACTACCCCGGACGCGACGGCTGGGGATATTGTGTATTCGGCAAATTGGTGGGCGGCGAGGATGTACTCGACCGTATTGCATCCATTGAGACGCTAACCAATCCAGACCCGGAACTTCGTGGCGAGAAGTCGCAGCCCTTGAATCCACCCGTCGTTTACCGAGCCTCCATACGCCCCAGCCACTGAAACAACCATGACCAGTCAACAACCCACGAATCCGTCAGATTACGTTCTCGGCACCCACGACGAAGAACTGCACCGCCTTGGTCTCCAGCACGGGCTTTGGCGCGAGCAAGCGGAGGCGATCTGGGATCGGGCGGGCATCCGCGCCGGGATGACCGTGCTCGACGTCGGTTGCGGTCCCGGCTTTGCCACGCTTGATCTCGCTCGCCGGGTCGGCCCGACCGGTCGCGTCATCGCGGTCGACGAATCCGAACGATACCTGGATCACCTGCGCACGCGCGCGAACGAAGCCGGCATTCGACATATTGAGACCCATCGCGTTGATGTGAGTCGGATGGAACTTCCCGCGTCCAGCGTCGACGCCGCGTATGCCCGGTGGGTCTTGTGCTTTGTGCCCGACCCCGATGCGGTCATTCACGGTGTGTGCGGCGCGCTTCGAGACGGCGGTGTCTTTGCAGTCCAGGATTATTACTTCTACCGGGCCATGCGCCTCGCGCCGCCCAGCGAGGCCTTTGACCGGGCGGTTCGTGCGGTGCATGAGAGTTGGGTCCGGCGCGGCGGTGACTCGGACATCGGTTCGCGCCTGCCCGGCATGATGGCACGGCACGGGCTAGGCCTCGCCGATCTGCGCCCGATTGTTCGAATTGCCCGTCCGACGGACGCCCTTTGGCAGTGGCCGGTCACGTTTTTTCGCAACTTCCTGCCCATGCTGGTGAACATGGGGCTGCTCAGCGCCGCGGAGCACGACGCTTTCAATGCGGATTGGGCGGAGCGCGCGACCGATCCCGGCGGCTTTTTTGCCACGCCGCCGATGATCGATATCGTGGCGAAAAAGTGAGATCCAGGGCCGCAATTGCGTCAGAAAAGTCTGCGAACCGAGGCTCAGGGCGTCGTGCCCACATCCTGGTTCGACGTGGCCACCGATTGGTGCAAGCCATCGGGCGTCAACGTGTACGTGGCCGGCGTCGGAGATTGCGCCGTCACCGGAACCGCTAACTGTTGCAATCGCTCCAGTCCTTCGCGAGCGCCCGGACAGGTCGGATTGATCGCCAGGGCCTGCGAGAAATGTCGCTTGGCGTCTGCATTACGGCTCTGCTGCATGCACAGGACGGCCACGTTGTAGTGGGCCGAGTCCGCGGGGACCACGCGCTGGAACTCAGACAGGCTTTCGTCCATTCGTCCGATGCGGCCGAATGTCATGGCCAGGTTCATTCTGGCCCGCTTGAAGTCAGGCTTGATTGCAAGGGCCTTCTGGAACGCGCCAATGGCGAGGTCATACTTCTGTTGCATCATGAAACCGTAGCCCAGGTTGTTATGCAGGTGGGCCGCGTCGGGATCGATGGCCAGGCCCTTCTGAATCGTCTTCTCGGCCTCCTGGAACTGACCGATTCGCTGATAGGCAATTCCAAGGCGGCTGTAGGCCGTGATCTCCCTGGGGTTTGCGGCGATCGCCCGTTGATATTGCGCGATGGCGCCGGCGATGTCGCCGTTCGACTCCAGCATGCGACCCGCCGCGATATAGGTGGTCGGCAGAATCGTCGGCGGCGGCTCCGGCTTTGCCTCCTCGGCACGCTTTGCCGCCAGCGCGCGCTCTTCCTCCGGCGTCTGTTTCGAGTTGGTGAACCAGTCACGCCAATTGGACGTGGGCTGGCCGCACCCGGCTGCAAGCACCGTCGCCGCGATCATCCAGACGCAGTTCTTCATTTAGTTTGACCCCGAGTTGAACCGCGTCAGCCTTTCCTGCAACCGATAGGCGCGCATCCGCTCCTCCGGCTGCTGGGCGATGTTCTGACCGGCAATCGACTCCTTTGCACGCATGCCAGGACCGCCGGGCATGCCGAGCACAATATCGACGCGCTTGGAATTCGACATGCACTTCGCGAGGTAGGTCTGGGCGGTCGACATTCTGCGCTCAATCAGCATGGAATCTGACAGGTTGGTGTCATAATTCAGCGTGCCGCCGCTGTTGGCCAGTAGTTCGGCGTAGCGCTCCAGGCGCGCGACACCGGTGCCGGACAGGTCGGAACTGTGCGGAATGAAGTGAATGTCGGCAATGCTCATGTCCGCCATCATGCCCTGATCGTTGTGATAGGCGTAGTAATCGCTCGACGCGGGACTCTCGGGCGCGTACCCCTGTGGGGGCGCGTTCATCTGGGTCTGCTGCTTCCGCTCGCAGCCCACGGAGATCAGGAAACCCAAACCGCAGAAGGCGACACAAATTCGGTTCATATGCATGAAGTTGCTCCCTGGGGCGCGGCCCATGCTGACGGCGGTCAGGCGCGCACCTGCCGGGGTGAATATCGGCAGGACCATCGCGAATTCTGGCGGCGCACTGACTTCCGGCATAATTCGCCGACTCGCCCGCCGGCCCGGCGCGGTACCGGCGTGCCGATCGCCCATTTCCTCGGAAATTGTCGTGACACGCTGTCTACCCAACCGCTCCGACCGGCCTCGGTCGGACCTCTGGATCCGCTGCGAATTGAGTAATCCGCCGATATAATCTCGCGTAGGCAGGGACAAACCTGCGAAGTTCGGGGAGGGATACGAACATGGCCAAGAGCGACCAATTCGGAAAGCACTTCGACCGCAAGCGGGAGGAGGAGAAGCGCCATCTCAAGTCGCTGCCCGGCGAGGATGACGCCCCGCTTCCGCCGCCGGCCGAGACCATCAAGAACGACAAGCAGACACCGGGTCGAAATGACCCCTGCCCGTGTGGTAGCGGCCGAAAATACAAGCAATGCTGTGCCGCGAAATCCTAACCACATGGCCCCCTGTGGATCGTGTCGGCATCAGGCTTTGGATGAGGTCTGACCGAATCGGGCGTGTGCGCGCTATCATGAATACCGGGTCATTTTCGCGCATTGGAGCCATCCGGCATTTTGTATGAACATACCTGTCGATCAACGCAAGATCCTCTATCTCACCCGTCCCGGTGTCGAGCCTGACAGCACGCTGGCGGCACTTGCCGCGGAAGCCGACGTCAAGACTGTCCACAGTTTTGAAGAGGCGCTGGCTGCCTTGCGGCATGCGCGGTACGATCTCGTCGTGAGCGAGCAGGGCGATTTTCTGGCGCTCGAACGCGCCTCCGTGAACCAGCAGGCCGCGATGATCCTCGAGACCATCGGCCAGGGGGTCTGCATCGTCGATCCCGGCGGCCGACTGGTCTGGGCCAACCCGCGAATGCGGAGTTACCCGGAGGATCTCATCGGCCAGGTCTGCGAAGCCTGCGGCCGGTCCTTTCCAACTTCCGTGTCCGACCCCGACAAGCCCGCCGCACAGCATCGCGTCCGTCGTCTTAATTTCGCGGCGGGAAACGACCAGCACTTCGAAGCCACCATCACGCCCGTGCTGGGGGCAAACGGCGAGGTGACCCAGATCGCGGCCGTCGTCTGGGACGTCACCCAGAACCGCCGCCTGCAGCAGAAAATCAACGCAATTCAACTTGCCGGCCGGGAACTGGTGGGCCTCGATGCCGAGACCACCGCCGGCATGACCATCGAAGGCCGCATCAGCCTCGTTGAGCAGCACCTGCTCAAATACATGCACGATCTGCTGCACTTCGACAACTTCGCCGTGCTTCTGGTCGACAAAAAGACAAACCGCTTGGAAATCGTCCTGCAGCACGGCATGTGCGAGCGGACCCGCGACCTGGACCTCTACGCACTGCCCGACAACAACGGCATCAGCGGATACGTCGCCGCCATGGGACGAAGTTACATCTGCCCGGACACCTCCAAGGATCCGCGCTATCTCACCGGCCTGGAGGCGGCCAAGAGTTCGCTGACCGTGCCGCTGCGACTGCACGACAAGGTCATCGGCGTCTTCGACATCGAATCAGACCGGCTGGCCGCATTCAATGAGGACGACAAGCAATACGCGGAAATTCTCGCCGGGTACATCGCCATCGCCCTGAACGTGCTCGACCTGCTGGTCACCGAACGATATGAATCGACCGGCCAACTGGCCAACGACGTCATTGCCGAGATCGCCCCGCCGTTGAACGACATCGTTTCCGAGGCCTCCAGTATCATGGAGGAGTACATCGGAAATGACGACCTGCGAACGCGGCTGAACGCCATCATCGACAACGTATCGGAAATCAAGACAATCATCAAGGAAGTGGCCGCGCCCAAGTGCGGCATCCTCGGCCGACACGACGATTCGGCCCCCAGGGACCCCGTGCTCGACGGCAAGCGCGTGCTGGTCGCCGACGACGAGGAGATCATCCGCGAAACCATCGGCACGGTGCTTCGCCGCGCCGGCTGCATCGTCGAAACAGCATGCGACGGCGTCGCCGCGGTGGCGCGCATCGAGGCTGTCAACTACGATCTCGTCCTCGCCGACATCAAGATGCCCAACAAGAACGGTTACGAGGTCTTCGCTGCCGCGCGGGACAGCGCCTCCAAGCCGCCGGTGATCCTGATGACCGGCTTCGGCTACGACCCGAACCACTCCATCGTCCGCGCCCGCCGCGAGGGTCTGGGCGCCGTGCTCTTCAAGCCCTTCAAGGTGGACCAACTTCTCACCGAAATCCGCAACGCGATCAGCGCCCCAAAGTAACGCATTGTGGTGCAGGCATCCTGCCTGCTTAGGGGCGAACTCGCGAGCAAGGCGCCGTTTCCTCACCCCGGTGAAACGGGCGTCTCGCTGCGTTCGTGCAATTCCTCGAGATCAACCGGACTGAGGACAGTCCGGCTCTGATCTTTGTGCGTGAACCTTCCACGGCCACGTCGATATCCTACATGGACTCACCCACGGCCTCCCCGCATGGGCCACATGCACGCGTTTGAAAGCGTCGCTGAACCGGCCAATGGCCGGGCGAAACAGGCAATTGGCCTGTTCCACAGATGCGCGCGAGCCAGAGTAAATGCACCTGAATGAGACAGTCGGCTGGTTTTCGATCACCGCGGGCTTCGCCTCCGGCATGCTGCTCGGACTGCGCTTTCACCGGCACGACTGGATGGGCGGATACGCCTCGTTCCCCCGCCGCCTGGTCCGCCTGGGGCACATCGCGATGGTCGCACTGGGCGCGATCAACATTCTGTTCGTCCTGTCGTTGCCCCGCATGCATTTAGACGCATCGCAACTCCTCGCCGCGCAGTGGGGTTTTGCAATCGGCTGCATCACCATGCCGATTGCCTGCTTCCTCACTGCGTGGCGACCAGGCTTGCAACCCGTCTTCGTCATTCCGGTGGCAAGTTTGCTCACCGCGTCCGTCAACATGTGCATCGGAGTGCTGAAATCATGAAGATCGGACTGATCGCCATGAGCGGCATTCGCGCGGCCAACGAGGATCTCAATCGCGCGGGGCTTACCATGCCCGGCGTGGTCGAGCGCAGCCGAATCGTCGCGTCGATGCCGAGCCTCTCGTTGCTCACGCTCGCCGCGATGACGCCCCCGGACATCGAAGTTGAATACCACGAGATTCACGACCTGCACACGCACGGCCGGCTGCCGGATGGATTCGATTTGGTGGCGATCGCATCTTTCTCTGCGCAGATTTTCGACGCGTACGCCGTGGCCGATGCGTATCGCGCCCAGGGCGTCTCCGTCGTCCTCGGTGGACTGCACATCACGGCGATGCCCGAGGAAGCCATGAAGCACGCGACGGCCATCGCAGTCGGCGAGGGAGAACTGACGTGGCCGCGCATCATCGCGGACTTCAAAGCGGGGCGCCTGGCAGGTCGATACGATCCGCCGGCGGGTCAATACTGCCGTCTCGATGAGGCCCCCGTCCCCAGGTTCGACCTGCTTGACCCGCAGCGCTACAACCGCATCACCCTGCAGACCAGCCGGGGATGTCCGCATCGGTGCGAATTCTGCGCCAGTTCCATTCTGCTGACGCCGCATTATCGGGTGAAATCCGTCGAGCGGGTAATCGAGGAGATTCGTGCGATCAAGCGAATCTGGCCACGGCCCTTCCTCGAATTCGCCGACGACAACAGTTTCGTCAACCGCGATCACTATAAGAACCTCATGCGGGCCATGCGCGATGAGGACGTCCGCTGGTTCACAGAAGCCGATGTCTCCGTCGCCGAAGACCCCGAACTGCTGCACCTCATGCGCGAGGCCGGCTGTCGCCAGGTGCTGATCGGACTCGAAAGCCCCACGCCGCGAGGACTGAACCGTCTCGAACTGCTTCGCAACTGGAAACTCCGCAAACTTCCCGGCTACGCCGCGGCGATCCGCGAGATTCAGTCGCACGGCATCACGGTCAACGGCTGCTTCATCCTCGGGCTGGATGGCGAAGGCCCGGAGGTGTTCGAAGACATTTACAGATTTGTTGCAGACTCGGGCCTGTTCGACGTGCAGATCACGGTCATGACCGCGTTCCCCGGCACGCCGCTTTATTCACGCCTGCTGGCGACAAATCGGATTATCGACCCCGGGGCCTGGCAGAAATGCACACTCTTCGACGTCAATCACGTGCCGACGCACATGACCGCCGCCGAATTGCAGCAGGGCATGCTCGATCTCGCCGGCCGTCTTTACGATTCCGATGTCGTGTACGAACGGCGCATGCGCTTCATCGCCGATCTGCACTCGGGGAGAATCCCGCGCGGCCACGGCCTCGCCGACGAATGGGAGTCCGGCGTGCTTACACGCCAGGCCGGATGATCGGAGTCGGGTGCCATGCCGGCGGCCTTTGCGTCGGCATGCAGCCTGCGCGCAGCACTTCGAATTAGCGTTTTCCCTCGGCCCAGCGCGTCATCCGCTCGCGCAGCGTGGTGAGTGGCAACGAGCCTTCACCCAGCAACTCGTCGTGAAATGCGCGAACATCGAACTTCGCGCCGAGTCTCTTCTCGCACTCCGCCCGCAACTTGAGGATCTCCAACTTGCCGATCGTGTAGGCCAGCGCCTGCCCCGGCCACGCGATGTACCTGTCGATTTCGGAGATGATGTTCTGCTCCGATAGACCGGTGTTCGCCTTCATGAAATCAATGGCCTGCTGACGTGTCCAGCCCATGTCGTGCATGCCGGTGTCGACCACCAGCCGCGATGCCCGCCAGGCATCGAACGACAACGCCCCGAAGCGCGAATACGGATCCTTGTATCCGCCGAGGTCGAAGCCGAGCGACTCGCTGTAGAGCCCCCACCCCTCGATGAACGCGGTCACCGCGGTGAACCGTCGAAACGTCGGCCACTCATCATGCTCCCGGGCCAGGGCGATCTGGAGGTGGTGCCCCGGCATGGCCTCGTGGTAGGCGAGGGCTTCCATGGTGTAGATCGGACGCGTCTCGGGTTTGTACACGTTCACATAAAAATACGCCGGTCGCGAATTGTCTTCGGGGGCCTCGTAGTAGTAGGCATCGGGTGCGGCCGCGGACCGAAACGACTCGATCTCCTTCAGCTCATACGGCGTCTTTGGTAGACGGCCGAACAGCTTGGGGAGCAGCGCGTCGCTGCGCCGCAGAATCTCGCGATGCCGGCGCATCATGTCCGCCGCGTTGGTATTGTGTTGCCTAGGATCGGCCCGCATTCTGTCGATGAACGCCTTAGCGTCGCCGTCGAATCCGACCTCGCGCGCAATCTTCACCATCTCCGCATGAATGCGTTTCAGCTCATCGAGACCGATTTGGTGAATCGCCTCGGGCGACAGATCCGTTGTGGTGTGATATTTCGCGAGCCGCTTGTACCACGCCTTTCCATTCGGCAAATGGCAATAACCCACCGTGTCGCGACACTTCGGCAGATACGTCTCGCGCAAATACGTCCGCAGCTTCTTGAGACCCGTCATCGCTTCCGCCGTCCCGATGGCCACCAGCGCCTTCGGATCCTGCGACGTCGTGTATGGATGCGTTTTGAACTCCTCCGGAAGCGTCTTCGCCGGCTCGTACAACTGGCAGTCTTCAATTCTCTCCGTGATCATCGCGTCGATTTGCGGCAGGGCCTGCTCGATGGTGATCTTCGGCCGTACTACGCCCTTCTTGATCCCCTCGTCCATCCACGCGATCAGATCGTCCACCTGCTTCGGAAATGCCCTCAGCCGCTTGCCGTAATTCTCGTAGTCTTTGAGCGTCTTGAATGGATGCGTCACGCGAATCATGCCCAGGGCGATCTGCGGGCTGTTCTGCTGGCGAATCGGCATGAGGTGCTCGGGCCAGTTCGCCGCGTCCAGTTCCTCGGCCAGGACGCGTGCAAACACGTCGGCATTGAGTTGATCGGCCGGTGAGAGGGCGCTTCGATCCATGGCGCGGAGCCGGTCCTGAAATTGGCGCAGCGTCGCAAGACTGCGCTCACGGCCGACCACACTGTAATCCGTCAATTTGTCGTTATAGCGGTGGTCGCCGAGGTACGTCGCCCATTCCGGCGCCCGGGTCATTCGAAACTGCCAGAAATCTTCAAACAGGCCGTGCAGCGTCCTGGATGCGGCCTTGTTCTCGCCGCGCAGGCCACCGCACGCCACCAGTAGAAGCAAGGACACAAAAACCGGTCGGATCTTCCCGCTCATTCATCTGCTCCGATTGTCTGTTTCGGCCGCGCCGTCGGTCAGGCCGGCCCATGCCTCAAAAAAGCCGGGAAATGTCTTGGAAACACACGACGGGTTGCGAATCGACACGCCCGGAATTCGAAGACCCGCGATGGCGAAACTCATGGCCATCCGATGGTCGTTGTGCGAATCGATCACGGCGCCGTGCATGGTCGTCGAGGGTGTGACCGTCATCCCATCCGCGTGCAACTCCGTGGAGGCACCGAGTTGATTCAACCCCTCCGCCAGCGCCGCGAGCCGGTCGGATTCCTTCAGTCGCAGATTGGCGACGCCCCGAATCCGGGTCGGGCCATGCGCCAGCGCCGCGAGAACCGCCAGCGTCGGAGCCGTATCGGGCATGTCTCTGAGATCGACGTCGATCCCGCGGAGCGCACCGCCCGTGGGTCCGATGACGGTGGTCGAGTTTCCCGGCCTCTCAAACAGGCAGCCCATTTTCTCAAGCACCTCGGGAAATCGGGCGTCTCCCTGAACACTCTCCGCTCCCACACCCTCCACCGTCACCCGCCCGCCGGTTGCAGCGGCCGCCGCCCAGAAATAGGCGGCCGTCGATGCATCGGGCTCTATCCGGAAGTCGAAGGCCTGGTACTGCTGTGGCGCAGGCACGATGAAACGCGTCATGTCCTGCTGAATCGTCGATATTCCGAACGCCGACATCACGCCCAGCGTCATCGCCACATAGGGCCTGCTCGTCAGTTCGCCTTCCACCGCGATCATCACATCGTCCGCCGCAAGCGGCGCGGCAATCAGGAGCGCCGAGAGATACTGGCTTGAGTCATCGGCCGCCAGCGAGATCTCCCCGCCCCGCATCCGCCGTCCGCGAATTCTGATCGGAAGATGATCCTCCACGTCCAGCGATTCGATCGAGGTTCCCAGTTGCCGCAGCGCTGCGATCAGGGGCGCCATCGGACGCTGGCGCATTCGCGGCGATCCGTCGATTGAATACGTTCCTACACCAGCGGAAACAACCGCGGTGAGAAACCTCGCAACCGTGCCGGCGTCTCCGCAATGCAGTTCGATCTCGCTTTCGGGCCAGTGTCCACTCACGCCATGGACCGTCACATGCCTCCGATTCGCATCGGTTTCAATTCGGACACCGAGCCTTTTGAGGACCGCGATCATCCGCTCGGTGTCGTCGGCGAAGAGTGCGTTCGTCATCCGGGACGGACCGTCGGCCAGCGCCGCGATCAACAGCGCCCGATTGGTCAGGCTCTTGCTCCCCGGGGGCGTCACGCGCGCAACGACCGGGCGTGGCGCTGGTTTCAGGACCTTGTCGGCCATGGGCGAATCGTACCCGCAACACACGCCACGCAAAGCGGACGCCTGCCGACTCCTGCTCCAATACCCCCTGAATCTGCGTGGACCCACCGTTTCAGACAGTGTCGCTTGATTTCGCGGCATCGGCTTTTATAGGATGGATGTCTGACCCACCTGTCGGCCACGGCCCTAAAATGGGTCGGCCGCGCTGTCCCGCCATTGGCAATGCACCCCAGCCCCCGCCCCGCACGATGAATGATGCAATGACGCCATCCGACCCACCCCCGGCCAGGAGCCAGAAACGCGCCACCCGAACGGCGCGGACGCTGGCCGTGCTGGCCGGTTTTGTATTCGTCATCAGCGTCATCACCGCGGTGGTTCCGCGCCTGGTGGCGTCCATCGATCGTCCGCACATCGCCACGGTCGAGGTGGTCTCGGAGATCGCCGGCCGGGTGGCGGTGGGCGTGGCCCTGGCCGGTACATTGCTCGGACTTGCATCTGCCCTTCGGCTGCTGCGCCAGATCAAGAACGCGCTGACGCGACTGGAGCGATTTGAGTACGAGAACAAGGCCGCCGCCGGCACTCCCGACCCGGCACAAACCACATCCCGCGATTCCGATTCCAGTGCACAGAAGGCGACGCTTCAATTGCATGAGATGCTGCTGATGCTGCGCGATATTCGAGACAATTCGCTGCTGTCCGAGGAGGAACGGCGCGACAAGAAGAGCCGCGTCGCATCGGATGAGGTACGCCATGCCCAGCAACTGATTCGCGGATTGGTCGATGAGGGCTCGTTTGCACAGGCACGCCAGATGGCCGAGGAAATGGCCCGCAAATACCCGGAGAACCCGACCGCGGCGCAACTCCCCGCCGATGTCGAGGCGGAGCGCGGCAAACGGGAACGGGCGGACATTCGCGAGTGCGCCAAGCAGGTCAGCGATCTGATCAGCATCTCGGCATGGGATCGGGCCCGCGCCGTGGCACAGCAATTGGTCGAGCGCCACCCCGAAGCCGTCGAGGCGCGACAGATCGCCGAGCGGATTGAACGCGACCACGACCTGTTCCAGGCCGAGCAACGACGACGCATGTACGCCGAGATCCAGCGTTACGTGTCCAGACGGCGTTGGCGCGAGGCACTCGCGGCGGCCACGACGTTCATGGAGCGATTTCCCAACTCCGACGAATCCGCCATGCTCAAGGCCCAGTCCGAGACGCTGGCGGACAACGCGGAAATCGAGACAAGACAGGAAATGGAGGCGGAAATCACCGATCTCGCCCGGCACGGCCGATACATCGAGGCCGCCGACTTTGCCCGGCGGTTGATCGCCCGCTTCCCGGACTCGCCTCAGGCCGAGGTCCTGCGCCAGCAACTCCCGCGACTGGACGAACTTGCCAACGATCCCAGCGCCCCACCGGCCCGCGTGCGTCTCGACGATTAACGGCGATGGCCGTCGCTTCTCTTCTCAGGCGTCCGTTCCATGAGATTCGCCGATACACTTCACGGTGACTTTGGAATGCAACCACATGGCCCGCTATCGACGCATCGCCTGTCTTTCCACCAGCCGCGCGGACGCCGGCATCTACCGGCCGCTGCTTCGCGCCCTTGCACGCGACGAGCAATTTGAGCCGTGGGTTCTTGCAAGCCACAACCCCCATTCGTTTTCGGATTTACACCGCGTACAAACCATCACCGTCGGGTGCGTGGAGGCCGGGGATGGTGCATCTGCCGTTGCGGCAGCCACCGGCAGTGCCGTCGGCGCATTCGCGGAGGCGCTGACAAAATCACAACCCGATCTGGTGTTCGTGCTTGGCGATCGCACCGAGATGCTCGCGGCAGCCCTGGCCGCCACGATTTGCACCTTGCCCATCGCCCACCTGCATGGCGGCGATGCAACGCTCGGCGCGTATGACGACGTCTGTCGCCATTCCATCACCAAACTTGCCCATTGTCATTTTCCGGCAACCACCGGGCATGCCCGGGTGATTCACGCACTTGGTGAGGCGCCGGATCGCATTCATACGGTCGGCGCCCTCGCCATCGACGAACTGACCCAGTTTCGACCGGAACCCGTCACGGAGTGCTCGGCCGCCGTTGGGCTCAACCTCGCGCTTCCCACGATTCTCGTCGCGTTCCATCCCGAGACGGTCAGCGACCTGCCGGTTTCGGGGCAGATCAAACGCCTTATTGAGGCCCTTCATGCCTGGGACGGACAGATCCTCTGGTTCGAGCCGAATGCCGACGTGGGCCACGCAGAAATTCGAAGCGCGGTGTCGGCGTTTGCGAAATTGCGCCGCGATCTCGCCCGCGTAACGTCGATCTCACAGGCACGATTCTGGAGTTGTCTCACACACTGCCGCGCCATGGTCGGGAATTCCAGCGCGGGCCTGATCGAAGCCGCGTCTCTGCGGCGACCGGTCGTCAACGTCGGTTGCCGTCAGGAGGGCCGCATACGCCCGGCCAACGTCATCGATGCTGAGTTCGATGCGGCAAAAATCGCGGCAGCGATAGAACGGGCCACGAGCGACGCATTCACGGCATCGCTTCGCAACATGGTGAATCCATACGGCGATGGAAATGCCGCGCCGCGCATTCTCGCCGCGCTTGCCGGCCTGCCCGATCGCATGGGCCTGCTTCGCAAGCCTCCCCCGGCAACGTCGCGATGACATGATCACTGTTATCGAGAGTGTAAGACTTTTGTCCAGAACACGCCTGCGACCATCCCTGTCGCGTTACGCCATTCATGCCATAAGTCGCTGCTTCAACGGGGATCAGCGTCGTTGACTGCCCGCTGGCTGAAGCGTCGTCAATTCACCTTCGCATGCCCGACTTCTCATGGGCAATATTGTCGCCATACTTACTTGCGGAAATACGTCCAGAAATCCACCCTCGGTGGCATTCAGGATCTTGACGCCCACCCTGCTCGCGATCTGATCGATCACCTCATATCGCTCCCACTCCCTGAGCGTGTCGGCCATCATCTTCTTATACGAATAAGTGCGCAGATCGTCCGTCCCGCCGGCGTCCGACGGCGTCGCATCGTAGAAATGACGGTTGATGGAGCGATGGGCGAGGAAGTCATGGTCCATGCCGAGCAGGATGACCGGGTTCGCCCCGAGGTAGAGTGCCAGCAGAATTGCAAACTGCGCGGTGTTTCCCACGAAGGGAATGCCGTCGGTCAGGTCGAGCGGTCGGCGATCGACGGGCCATTCCGTCAAATCTACGATGGACTTGAAGTAGTAGGTGCGCTCCGCCGGAAGCAGATTCTGGCGCTCAATCGTCTGCTTTGCGTCGAGCGGAAAGAAGTAACCGTCACAGGTCATGCCTCGCGTCAATTCCCGAATCGACTCAACGCGATCGGCTGAATCATAGGCACTGCCGGGTTCGGCCCGGCAGTAATAGGTTGGCGACCAGTGGCGCGCAGCCGGATGGCGCGATATGGAATTCATGGCAATTGTAATGTCACCATTGAACTTGGTGAGATCGACCCCGGACAGGGAGGGTCCATTGCCAATCACAAGGCAACGTCGGCCGGCGTGTCGATTCCGCAGCGCGGCGTTGTGCGCCAACCGGCGTCGATCATCCATGGAGACGCGCGTGCAAAACCGCCGCTCGATGGTGCGACACCGCAACCAGCGGCGCACGCCCTCGGGCATGATCCAATCACGAACTGTGTCTGTACTTGACTTATTCATGCAGCCCGCAGGATGAGGGTGTCCTCCAGCAGCAGCCCGTCCAGTTCGGAGTTTTCAAAAGTGCGTATCGCCTGTTCCGGGCCAAGCACGATCGGCTCGCCGTGGAGATTGAAACTCGTATTCAGCATGGCGCCGACGCCGGTCAACTTTCGGAAGGCGTTGATCAGATCGTAATACTGCGGATTCTGACGCCGCTCCAGGATCTGAGGACGAACCGTGAAATCCGCCGGGTGGAGCGCCGCGGTCAACTCACGTCGAGCCCGCGGCGTCGAGTCAAACGCCATCGACATGAATGGGCTCTCCAATTCCCTGGGGTTCACAATATAATCATGTCGACACTCACTCAGAATGGTCGGCGTGAACGGCATCCAGAAGTCGCGATACTTGATCGCGGCATTGATCTTCCGTACAGTCTCATGCCGACGCGGATCCGCAAGAATGGACCGATTGCCGAGGGCCCGAAGTCCAAACTCCATTCGGCCGGCGCAACGTCCGATGATGCGCCCTTCGGCAATCCGCGCGGCAACATCTTCGACGCTCGCGTGGGGTATGATCCGATGCCGCGACGCAATTCTGCCCTTCTCGATGGCCGTCGTGATATCCGAACCTGAGAATGCCGGTCCCAGATAAGCGGTGTCCATCGATTGAACTTCGATCTGCCGCCCAACCGCCCTCTTGGAATCCTCGCATGCGGCTACATAGCAGGCGCCGATCGGAAGAGACGTATCTCCAGCCGCCGGGCACACGTAGATTGACGCAAGTTCGGGAAGTTCAGAAATGCGCTTGCATGCCTTGATATTCTGCGCGACGCCGCCCGAGAAGACGACATGGCGAACGCCGGTCTGATTCATGCAGGCGGTCACCCATTTGCAGAGTACCTCCTCAACAAACCGTTGAACGGCGCCGGCAATCGCGTCAAACCGATGACCTTCCAGGGCGTCGCGAAAGTGAAAGTACAAGTCGCCCGGCTTCTGGTCATACACGACGTTCAGGCCGGATATCGTCTGAATTCGCTCGAAGACTTTGTATGCGGCAGCGACCTGCCGTTCGTTCGCATACGGCGCAAGCCCCATGACCTTGTACTCATGCTGCACGGGCTTCATCCCCAGCAGCAGTGTAATATATTGGTAAATGTGACCGAGGTGATTTTCGGTGGATCGGGCCAGTTCCGTGCGTCCGGTCGGATTGAAGAGTGACACCGAACCATTGGAATAGTCGCCGAAGCCCTCGCACGTCAATGCCAGTGCCTGTTCGCGTATGGGGCTTCCATAGTATGCATAGTAAGTGTGGCAATCCTCATGGGTGATTGTGCGGATGCGATTGAGCGGCACGCCCAGTTCGCGATGGGCCACCTGAAGGCGAATCTCGCGCATCGCCTTCATGTCGGCCGCGTTCATGTAACCACTCATCAGTTCGTCAACCGGATAGGTTGCGTCATAACTGAAGTCAGAGCGGTCCTTGAACAGGTCGTGGTAAATGACGCTTCGGTTCTCCAGGAGGGTGGGTTTCCAGTAGGCATGCTGCTCTTTGACCCAGTCAGCGACTGAGAAGTTGGCATTCCGCTTGATCCGCGTCAAGACCGGATTCCAATTGTGCGTCGCGAGGGCAACGGTATCGACTTCACTGGACCGCACACCCGCGATCTTGAGACAGGCGGCGATGGACTGCCGCGGAAACCCGTAGTCGCCCTTGAGGCCGGTGAATCTCTCTTCTTGTGCAGCAGCGATCACACGCCCATCAATCATCACCGCCGCGCCGGCGTCGTGTGCTTCCTGAATCCCAAGTACGATCATAGGTTGGGCTCCCTTCCGGGGCGTTCTTCGTAGTCACTTGCCGCGGATAGAAATGCCTGAGCACTGATAATCGAGAACAACAACTTGTTCTCCGCATCGGTATGCGACTCTTTGGCAAGCAATGCTTCAACTTTGTCGCGTTGCACAAAGTCAAAAACCGCGGGCGTATCCAGAATTGTCGCCGTTACGGCCGGGCTCTTTGGATCGAGCAATTCTCGTGTTGATCCGTTGAAGCCGACTTTGCGGCGGTTCCACAATGCATCCGAATGAACTTGGCCGCGCATGGCGGCGCGGAGCGGATACTTGGTATAGGCGTCCTTCATGAGATGCTGAGTGGGTATCTTAAAGCAGAACTCCGCCAACTGTCGGTCCAGAAAAGGTGATCGATTCTCCATCGAGTAGTACATTGCATTCAGATCGTCTTCATGGAGGATCGCGGGGACGACCTGAAGGAACAGTTCATTCAACATCCGATTTCGCAACCCATCGGACGTGTAACAGCAATCCGGCACGGGGTCGTCTTCGGGATCGTGTAGATACGACTCCGCCAATCGACGTTCTGATTCAAGAGCCGGATTGGCTCTGTCCTGATCCCGATAGAGTCGGGGATTTAGAAGGTCCGCATTGCGTACGAGCGGTGCGATGTTCTTCTCCCATGCTTTCACGTGCAGTGCATGTTCCGGCCTGCCGCGTTGCGATTCCAGCCAGAGCAGGTGATGATCGAGGTAGCCCGTCAGCAATTCGTCAGCACCGGTTCCGCTGATCACAACCCGATACCCCTCGCTCGCAATCGTCCGCATGAGGAGCCAATGGAGGTAGTAACTAACAGTCAGTACCGGGGCGTCGTGGTGCCTCGCGAGCGTGCACATGCCGTCGAGAAACTCCCCCGCGCTCGGACGCATCATCGTGTGCCGGATGCCGGCTTGACGGGCCAGATTGATCGCACCGTCGGCCTCATCATATCGCCCGTCATGCGATGCGATCGTAAAGCCGTGCATATCCGATTGATGCAAGGACCTCGCAAGTCCGATGAGTGAGTTTGAATCGACCCCGCTGCTCATGCAGAAGGCAATCGGCGCATCCGCTCGGAGCCGAATTCGCACAGCCTCGCGCAACCGCAGCCCGACACCGTCGACGGCTTCATCGAGCGTCATATTCTCATCTGTCTCAAACGCCGGACGCCAGTAGTGCAGGGGTTCCATGTCTGAGCGACCATGGATGACCAATGCCGTACCGGGTTCAAGTTCCGACACGCCGCTCCAAAATGTGCGCGACCGACCGCAAACGAACTTATACCCCCGCGCGAGATAGCGCTGTATCTGCTTGGTGTCGGGCGTGACGGGCTCTCGCGCGAGCGCGCGAATAAACTTGATCTCAGAACCCCAATAGACGCCGTGGTCAACTCGAAGGAGATAAAGCGGCTTTTCCCCGAATCGGTCGCGACAAAGCACCAACGGCCCGCCACGACGATGCCACGCGAACGCCCACATTCCCTCACATGCATCCAGTCCTTCCAGGCCATTTTCGGACAACTGGGCAAGAAGCACTTCGGTATCACTCTCGGTTGAAAACGCATGACCTTCTCGAGTCAGACAATCTCGAATCTCTCGATAATTGAATAACTGGCCATTCATCGCCAGCAGGTGCTGTCCGCGACGCATGGGCTGATTAGCACGGTCATGGCGATCAAGAATCGCGAGTCTTGAATGGAGTAACAGAAGTGACTCGCCACTCGTTGTGAGTTCGCGAACAACTCCTGCGGCGTCAGGTCCGCGACGCTTCATTAGGCGCAGGCACCACTGCACGGCCGGTTCGTCCGGCGGGGCCGCCCCTGTATAACCGGCTATTCCGCACACGCCGGGACTCCCTCCGTGAGCCAGGACAGACTATGTGGCGTCGGCATGACTCGATGTAATTCGAACAGATCGGTCTCTCGAGTGTTGACGCCGGGCATCGCGGTTGGAGAGGTGACAATGCCGCGCGACTTCAATGCCGCAATGACCTCGTCCGAGTAGCAATGAGTCAACCCCTCGGGATAAGCGAAGTGTGAAACGGACATGCCCTGCGAGCGCAGAATTCCAACGCATGTGTCAAGTTCCTCAGCCAACGACGGCGGGTCGAGAAATGACAAAATGGCATGCCGATGTCCGTGGCCTCCCACGGTGAAGAGAGGGTGTGACGCGAGCGACGCAACCTGCGGCCACGACAGTTTCATATCCAGAGGCCCCGTGCCGGACGCACAGTCATCCACATCCAGTTGCTCGAAGACGCTGGCAATGAGTGCGTTGACATCCAACTTCGGATCGCGCTTGACTCGGCCGCGAATGATCTCCAGGCACGCAATCTTCTCCGCAGTCGACGCAACTCGCATCGGCGTCTTCAGCCAGGGCAGACGCAAGTCTGACCGGCCGGCGTTCTCGATGGCATGTTCGATGCGATCGATCCACGACATTCGGTTGGACTGGACGAAGTCAGTCGTGATGTAGAAAGTCGCGGGTATATTCTGGTCGGCGAGAATCGGCGCGGCGAGACGGTGATTATTCTCGAAGCCGTCATCGAATGTCACCGCAAAGGAACGCGGCGGGTATGGCTCTCCAGACTGATGACAGGCGTAGACCTCGTCCATGCTCATCGGCCTGCCGTGTTCGCGAAGCCACTCCAGCATGGCCACAAAGTGAACTCTCTCAAGGTGTTTTCCGAGATAATTGCGTACCGGATTCACCTGCCGCTCGATGACGCCATGAAAGAGCAATATGGTGAGACCGTCGTCCGAAAGTGGCGCCATTTGTGTCATGCGAGGCTCCTGGTGTGTGCTGCGAATCGGTCGACACAAAGTGACTTCAGAACCGAGGGCATGTGCGAGTAGTATCGACCGGTCACTTGTTGCGGAGTGGCTCGGATCACGCCCTCGCCCGCCAGTGCTTTCATTGCCCTGGTTGCAAGTCGGATGCATGCCTCGGTATTCAGCTTTCTCAACTCATGCAGTTCCATTCCCTGACGGAGCGCCAGGTGTTCCTGTTCTACGATATCACCGCAATCCAAGCGCGGCGCGACTCTGTGAAGCGTGGTCGTAAGTGACTTCCAATCGCGGTGGTAGATTGCCCATAAGTGCGAGTCCAGTCCGCGGTAGCCTAGTGGATCGCCTCCGTGGAGGTTCAGTGCCGTCGAACCACATGCGGAAATCGTCTCGGCAACCAGCCGACCTGTTCCGAATACGATCACCGCGTGGGGACATGACTGCCGCAATCGGGCGATGACGGACCCATGGTTGACCGATTCGACGCGCCACGCCTCCGCGAACTCACCAACACCCGGCGCACCACCGCCGAACCAGACGGCCTGCTCGTGCAGGTCGCGCCGAGCCTCATAGGCATGGGCCGTCTCAAATGGCGGTACGGACGTTCTTGTTTCCACCAGCACCCAGTCGATTCGCTCAACGCGCGCCATTTCACGCACGAAGTACGCGTGATGCACGGTTTCAGTGGTGAGTATTACGATGCCCAAATTCAATCACGCCCTACTTCAACTGCGTTTACATCGATGATTTCTCCTGCCATAAGGTCGCAATTCGTCCGCTTTCCCACGACGCGGAACTCCTCGCCAGGCGGAATGCCCGTACCGGGGCGAATCCAATCGAGGTCCTTCAATTCGATCAACGATCCGCGAGGTACGTTGCGTCTCACTGCGATTGAGCGGCGCATCGGCAGCGCGTTGGCGGCCTCGCAGGGCTGAATGCGCTTATTCGGCTCTCCGATCATGGACTGGACGTCGCGAATTCGACGGACCATCTCGGCAAACTCGGCTGGATTCGCCGACAGCGCGTGGTCACGGAAATCAGAATAGGTCTTGTCGAAGGTGAAGTGCTTCTCGATAACTCTCGCCCCCAGCGCCGCGGCAGTCACCGCCGCCTCGATTCCAAGGCAGTGATCTGAATATCCGACGATTCCGCCCAGTGATTCCCGAAGTTGGCCAATTGCACCCAGGTTCGCCTCTTCGATTGGGACTGGGTAACTCGCAACACAATGCAGGGCCGCGACCTGCTGCTGAATCCCCTTTTCCTTCCAGACACGTTCGACAATGGCCCGGCTTCTGCGAATGTCCGCAAGGTCAGCCAATCCGGTGGATAGCAGAATCGGCTTGCCAAAAGCGGCGACGGTCTCCAGCAGGGGCTTGTGATTGTTATCGCCGGATGCAATCTTGAACGCCGGCACGAGCGTACTTAGAAACCGGGCGCTGTCCATGTCGAACGGAGTCGATAGAAACAGAATACCTATCCGGTTTGCCGTTGCGTGAAGCCGAATGAAGTCCGACTCACTGAGTTCGAATCGCTTGAGACGTGAGAATCTCGCCGGGTCCCTGGTGCTGATATATCGCTCAGTCTTGAATGTCTGGAATTTCACGGCGTGCGCGCCGGCCTCATGGGCCAGGCCAATCATCTCCTCCGCACGGCTGACGCTGCCCTCATGATTGTTGCCAATCTCGGCGACGATCATGATATCCTTGGTTAGATCGTGTTTTCCAATCTTCATCTGGTCACTCCCGACTCATAGAGGCGCATCGCGGCTTCGCGCATAGTGGCCATTCGGTCGTATCGATTGAGAATCTCAGCGGCTGGACGACCTTCATCACTGGTCTCGGCCCTGGTAATCCACAGACAACGATCCGAGGCGCACACCAGCAGACCGCGAGCGCTCTTGCGATAGATTCGTCCGGGCTCGCCTCTTACGGGTGTGGCGGTCAATTCTGACTTCAACAGGCGAATCCGATGTCCGGCGCCATATGTGAATGCGCATGGATAAGGAACAGTCAGTGCACGAATGCAGTTATGCGCCTGCACGGCAGTCATCTGATCCCAGAGAATCAGTCCGTCCTCGGAAAACCGAAGCGGATAGTATGTTGAGCGACGGTCATCCTGAGGGCGCGGCGTGATCGATCCACGCTCCAGGGCCGCCAGCGTCTCAACAATCAGGCTCGGGAACGCCGTGTTTGCGATGTCCTGCAACTCGGCAATGGTCGTATTATCCGTCAGACCGACAGTCTTCTCCGTCAGCACGTCGCCGCCATCGACTTTCGCGTTGACCCGGATGATTGATAGTGTGACTTCTGAGCGGCCCTCCAGCAGGGCCCAGTTGAGCGGTGACGATCCGCGCATGCCCGGCAATTCACCTGCATGGGTGTTAATGGTCATCAGTCTGGGAAGAGCGAATAGCGGCCGCCGCAGAATCGGGCTGTATCCGGCGAGAACAAATACGTCTGTCCTTTGAGCGGCGAGGAATGCGAGAAAATCGGGATGATGCGGATCCGCAGGTTGAACACACTCAAGGTTCGCGGCGGCCGCAGCATCTCGAACAGCACGCGCGGACTGCGAGTCGCCCGCATGCGCGACCACCGCACAGACCGTGTGCCCCGCCTCGACCACGCTGGCAAGGCACGCCGCCCCACGAGGGCCGTTTCCAAAGATGATGACACGAAGCGCCACGCAATATCCCTGCCGCGTCTCAGCGTTAGTCAGTGCGCCGCCACCGTCGGGACTCGACCGGCCACAAGCCTGGCGATTCCGCCGTGCAACGCTTCGTAACTGACATCGTCCGACATTCGCCTGGTTGATTGCTCGTGCAGATCACACCACACGGAACGATACCAGTCGATGTATCTGACAAACCCCGATTCCAGCGGATGCGACGGATTGTAACTCAATAGTTCTCTCGCTTTGTCAATATTTAGGGTGCCCCGTGCGGGCTGGAGGCGGTCCTTCGGGACATACCTTAAAGTGGCGGCCGGCATGTGGGCATGCATGATCGCCGCCATCTCAGCAAGGGAACGGGATTCGCCAAAGGTCAGATTAAATGTCTGATTGAGTGATGCATCACTTGAAATGCAGCACATAATCCCGCTGACAAGATCGTCTATGTAGGTAAAATCCAGCCGGTCGGAGCCGTCACCCTGTATGACAATCTCCACGCCCTGCAGCGCATTCTCGATGAATATCTGCCCGACGCGACGACTGACGCAACGTGGACCGTACAAGGCAGACGGACGAACGATCGTATAGGGAACGCCGAATACCTGATGATACGCGATGACCATTCGCTCGCCGGCCAGTTTAAGTGCGCCATAAATGCCGACGGGATCACAGGGCGTCTGCTCAGTCACTGAGTCGCCCTTGAAATCGCCATAGACCATGCTCGACGAGAAGTAGATGAAATGCCTGATCTTCAAGTTCGGCGATCGTGCGACGTCGAGCGCATTCTCGAGCGTGCGCAAACTGTGATCAAAGGTGGCCATGGGGTCGCGGTTGGACTTGTCGGCGTGCGAGACCGCGGCCAGTTGAATGATGGTGTCAGGCTGCGTCGCGACCAGCGACTTGGAAAGCGCGTGGTAGTCACGCGCGTCCAGTTCGATCAGCCGGATGCCGGCCTGGCGGAGGAGCCTGAGCCGCTCTTCGAGAATTCCGAGATAGATGGCGGCGCTTGGAATGATGTCTCGGTGCTCGCGAAAATGGTAATAATTGTTGACGGCCAGACTATCGATGATGATCGGCACGGCGCCCCGTTTGCGCAGTTCGAGCGCAAGTGAGTGACCGATGAAGCCCGCGCCGCCAATCAGGGCAATGGTCCTTCCGGTCAGGTCATGCATGGGATGAAACCTCCCGTATGACCTGCTTCAACATGGCGGCCGTGTAGGCCATGTCGTCAGCCGTCAAATGCGGCCCCACCGATAGGGCAATGCCATCCATGCTGAGTCGCAAGGCGACCGGAAAATCGCCATCGGAGTAGCCGTATTTACGGGCATAATAAGTCATATTGGGGACGGGGCGCGGATAGTACACGCTGGTCTCTACACCAATCTGCTTCAACCGCTCGATGATCTCAACGCGACGAGGCGCGAGTCGCCGATTCAGCACCGCGACATGACAATAGTGACTGCTGACCGCGTCGACGCGGATGGAACTCAGTAACTCAATCTCATCGATTTGCCGCAGGTGAGCGGTCAATCTGGCATGATTCTCGCTGCGTCGCTCAAGTATTCCGGCCAGGCGTTTCATCTGACACATGCCCAGGGCCGCGTTGAGTTCGCTCATGCGGTAATTCAGACCCAGTGCCTTCACGTCATAGGCGCCCGGCAGGTGGCGTTCGCTGACGATGTTGCGATCGATCCCAAATGCGCGACCGGCGGACACGAGTGAGGCCAGTTTCTCGTCGCGTGTGATGAACATGCCGCCCTCGGCGGTGGTGATGTGCTTGGCCGGGTAGAACGAAAAACTCCCGCAGTCGCCCAGCAGCCCCGTGTGAACGCCGGATTCAGATGCGCCCAGAGAAAGTGCGCAGTCCTCAATCACGCGCAACCCGCGCGGCCGGGCAATGGCCAGGAGCCGCTTCATGTCGACCGGCAGGCCGAGATAGTGCACCGGCGAGATCGCCTTCGTATGGGGCGTGATCAGCGACGCGAGTCGATCAAGGTCGAGATTTCCGGTGCGCGGCTCCGAATCACAAAAGACCGGCCGAGCGCCCACCAGTTCGACCGCGTGCGCCGTTGCGACATGCGTCTGCGCCGGAACGATGACTTCGTCGCCCGGCCCGATTTCCATGGCCAGATACGCCAGATGCAGCCCCGCGGTGCAGGAATTGACCGCGATGGCGAATGGCGCGCCGGCGAACTCGGCGAACGCCTTCTCAAACGCCTTGACCCGCGGCCCGTGCGTCAGGCAACTGCCGGCCAGTACTTCGGCGATTGCTTCGCGCTCCTCGTCTCCGATGAGCGGCCGGCCGAATGCAATGCGACGCTGCGCGACGGACTCACTCATATTGCACGCTCACCCATTGCGTCTGCGACGCCGCGGACTCGACCGCAAAACAGACCGCCATCGTCGCAAACGCATCGCCCGACGCGATCATCGGCTCGCGGCGTTCAATAATGGCGGACACGAAGTCGAACGCCAGTTCACTCTTGTCCACGCCGGGATAGGCCTCGGCCACGTCTTCTCGCCGCGCCCCCTCGCCCTCGCGGTCGAAGATCATTGCGTTGTCTGTCTCATTTCTAAACGTCGCACGCGTTCCGTACACGTTCAGCGCATGCGCATGGGGCATGGCGCATCCGTAGTTACTCGACACCTGTGCAATCGCACCGCCGCGAAATCGCATCAGACAGGCCGTCAGGTCGTTGAATCGAAATTGCGAGCCGGCGGAGGCGATCTGGTTCCCGCACGCCGCGACCGCTTCCACCTCATCACCGGTCAACCAGCGCATGAGATCGATGAGGTGAACCGCCCCGCCATGCACGACGGAATAATTCGACACCCGCCCCCGCCATCCGTGGGTTATCTTGTGCAGACGGCCGTAGTTGTAGGCGCCTTCGAGGTGGTACACCGTTCCCAAACGGCCTTCGACGATTTGCCCCTTCAACCAGCGAAACCGGGGCGTCTTTCGCAGAATCAGGTTGGACGACAGCCGCAGGTCTGGCCGCGATCGCATGAGCGACTGCAGGGTCCTCATTTCATCAAGCGTCATGCACAACGGCTTTTCGACAAAGACGTGCTTGCCCTGGCGCAGGGCCATTGCGGTCATGTCGAAGTGATCGGTGTCATGGGTGGCGATGGAGACCACGTCGATGGACTTGTCGCACAGAATGTCCGAGGCGTCGCGCGTCCAGCGTTTCACGGCCGGGAAGGCCCGGCGCGATGAGCCAATCGCGCCCTCGGAGATGTCGCAAGCCGCGACCACCTCGCATTGGGGATGGGCCTGGAAGCCGGCGATGTGCCGCTGGCCCACGCCCAAACCGATGACCGCGGCGCGAAGTCGGCTCACAGGGCGGCCCCCGCGCAGCGACATTCATCTTCATGATGCAGGCGGACCAGGGCCTCCACGTCGTAGTCGGCATGTGACCGTCGCATGCCGCCGACCATGCGGCGGATACGATCCAGGTCTTCCTGCGTGTCCACAGACATCTGCAGCCCCGAAAGGTCGCGCGGGTGTCGAAATCGCCCGATCTCAAAATCATCCGCGCGGCGATAAAACACCCGGGTGACGTGTTCGAAGTCGCCCGGCTCGCTCATCAACGAATAGGCCCGCTCGAAAGCCACCGGGCGCACGACTTCAACCGACTGCCCCCGCGGAAACGATCGCGGTTGCACGTTGGTGACGATGTCAAAATTCCCGGCGCAGAACTGTCCCACCCCGCGATCGATCAGCCGTGGATCCAGCAGCGGACTGTCCCCGTTCACGCGCACGAAGGCGTCGCAGGGATGTCGCCCCATGCATGTCTTGAATCGGAGGGCAACATTGGTCGGACTCCCCCGGTGGCACTGAATCGAGCGCGCGTCGCAGAAAGCGGCAATCGCATCGTCGGCCGCATCGGTGGAAGTCGCCACGATGAAATCGTGAAGTGATATACAGCGCTCGACGCGCTCGATCACGAATTGCAGCAACGGCCGGCCGCTGATCAGCGCCAGCGACTTGCCGGGAAGTCGGGCGGAGTTCATTCGGGCCTGGATGATGGCAGTGATTTTCATGGCTTCGTTACCGCGCAATGTGTCATGATTATCGGCACCCGCGCAATGAGGAGTTGAAGCCTGATGATCGAGCGTCGCCGCAGGCGCTAATCGCACTTGCGCCGTTTTTGCGCCCGCCGCCCGGGCACCAATTTCCGATAACCCGAGTATGGGCACAATCGATCTGGCGGTGCTGCGGCGAATGGCGAGATGCGCCGGCGTATCGGGCGATCATTACACGTTTCTGCGGGGGCTGGGGTGCCTCTCCCTGACGGTCAAGGACGCGCCGGACTGGGGCGCCGACTATGTCAAGGCACTGAGCCGGCTTGGACTCGGAAGCGCTGCCACACACTTCGTTGAAACCCATCTGAAGGGTCATGCGAACGAAGTGGCTGCCCTTTTCGACGCGCTGAACAGAATCCCCGCCGGTCGCATTGAATGGCGCTCGCGCAAACCGCGATTTCGCGCAAACCTGAAAGCGCTGCACAAACGCGATGCAGACGCCGCGCAGGCGGTTGAGGATGCAGAGGCGATCCTCGAGGAAAAGTACGAACTGCATCTCTGCGCGGATGGGAACTACCAGGTCCGTGCGGTCGATATCCCGTGGCCGAACGAATGGCTTCCGCATTTCGATGATCACCAGGGGCTGGCCGCCGCGCGTGTGAATCCAAATCCGATCGGTGCGATGCAGGCGCCGCTCATTTTCGAGGGACTCGGGCTTGGGTGGGAACTGCTGGACGGCTACACCCGGTCCGCAAACGGGTTTCTTGGCGGCCGTGCGGCCATCCACTGCATCGAGACAAATTGCGTACATGCAGCCATTCTGTTTCACCTGCATGACCTGCGCGCCTTGCTCGAAGACGAACGGGTCTGCTGGTTCATCGGGGCTGACGCAATGCGTCGATTTCGACGCTGGTTGGACGACGACTCCACCTGGGCGCTGACGGACCGGTTGTGCCGCTCGCCGCTGGCGGAAGCCGTGTCCACCGGCGAGTCTGTTGCCAATGTGCTTCACGCCGTGGCCGATGGTCGCCGGGCGAAGCAGATCCAGTTGTCACAGCACCTCGACGACCGTTACCGTGGACGCGATTCGGCCTGGTGGGCGCGTCGATTGGGCGAGGCCGTAGACGCGCGCGGTCATGCGACTGATCGTCCCCTGCGAATCCTGGGACTGACCACGGTTCACTCGTCGTTCCTTCAGTATTCCATGCGCGACTGCCTGAAAGCACTCGGCCGGCTCGGACATGAGACGCGACTGGTGATCGAACCGGCTACACATCGCAGTTCCGACGGCGTCTTCTCCTTGCAGGCACAAGTCGAATTCGAGCCGGATCTAGTGCTCATCCTGAGTCGCATGCGCGACGAAATGGCGGGTTATGTGCATCCGTCCATTCCGGCCGTGGCATGGGATCAGGATGGCCTGCCCTGGGTGCTCGATCCCAATCGACGGCCGACGCTGGCGTGGAATGACTTTTTCATGGGCGTGACCGCGCTCGGCGCCCGGCGTCGATTCGGCTGGCCGTCGCATCGCGCCGAGTATTGTGCCATCGCGGGAAGTCCCGACACGTACCGTGCCGACCCGCTGCCCGAGGCGGAACTCGCCCCCTACCGCGCCGACATTTCATATGTCAGCCATGCGTCTGCAACACCGGAATCTGTGCTGGCGGACCTGGCAACCTGGCTGCCGCAAACCGACCATCAGGCGGTCTTCTCGGCCGCGCTGAAGCGGCTGATGCCCGCGTGGACGTCGGGCGGCCCGCACCCCGGCCCGATCATGACGGCCGTCTTTGATGCTGCCGCCGAGCGCGGGCTGCGCCAGATCGCCCGCGACGACCTCAACCGAATCGCCCAGCCGCTGCACCGCGTCGGCGACCGTTTCTTTCGGCACGTTGCCCTTGCGTGGATTGCCGACTGGGCCGATCAGACCGGGCGCAACCTGGCGCTGTGGGGCAACGGCTGGCAGGATCACCCGCGGTTTGCTCGCTACGCGCGCGGCCCCAGTCGAAACGGCGAGGAACTTCGCCGCATCTACCAGGCTTCAACGATCAACCTCCAACTCATGCAGATGGGCTTCTTTCATCAGCGGGCGCTGGACGGCCTCATGGCAGGCGGATTTGTCCTCGGCCGGCGCAGCGAAGCGGACGAAGCGGGGCCGGTGCTGCGACGATTGGTGGCGCTGCTGGACCACCACCGCATTTCGACGTTTGACGAACTGATGGCCGTGCCCGACCCGTCCGTACGCAACCAGATCGAGACGGCCATGCGGCGATGCGGAGAGGACCCGCGGCAACTGTGCGCCGACTATGTCGAGAATCGACGCCTGACGGCCGAGACGGACTTCGTCGATGAACGAATTGCGGGATTCGGGGACATCCTGTTTGCGTCACGTGAGGAGTTTGTCGATCGAGCGGAGCGATTCCTTGGCGATACACAGGCCCGTCACGCCTGGGCGACGAGGATGCGATCGGTCCTGGTTCGGGATTACTCGTACGAAGCACGGATGGCCCGCATGCTTCAGTTCATCAAGACCGGGTTCCAGATTGACGCCGGTCAACCCGCAGAATCACCGACCGAACTTCGCGCTCAGCCGGTTCATTGCGTCATGAGTTGAACTGGCGGTCGACGCGCGGAGCGGTCGTCGCGTGTCGGCGCCTGCTGCTCCATGATCTCGCGATACCAGTTCAGGTAATCCCGCGCTTGTCGATTCAAATCAAATCGAATGACCGCATCACGGGCCGCGGCCTCCCCGCACCGGCGGCGCAGGGCCACGTCCTCCAGCAGCGTTCGGATCGCTTCGGCCAGCGCCGTGTCGTCGCCCGCCGGCGTCAGCATGCCGGTCGGTGGCTCGGCGCGATCCCGGGCGAGCCGGGGCGCGGACTGCCCGGCGATTGGAATTGCTGAGCGAACCTGTTCGCCAATTCCGCCGACATCCGTCGCCGCGACCGGCGTACCGCAAGCCAGGGCTTCCAGCACCGTACATGGAAACGTGTCAGCCTTTGCGGCATGAACATAAATGTCGGCGGACTGGTAATACGCGGCCACGGAGCCGGGGTCTGCCTCGAACGGCCGGAACTGAACGACTGCATTGCCGACGCGCTCCTCCGCGGCCGACTCGCCCAGGGCAAGAAACAGAATTGGGCGATCCGCAGACGCGCCGACCGCCAGCCTCCCGAGGGCCCTGCGCAGAACGTCATAGTCTTTGAAGCCGTTGCGACGGATACCGTTGGCCGCGAACAGCAGCACCGCCGCGTCCTGTCGCAGATTCAACCGTGCACGGGCCGCCGATCGATCACCGGGCTTGAATATCGACAGATCAACGCCATACGGTATCACCCTTCGCGAGACGACTCCGGACATCAACATCGACTGTTCAGCGCGATCCATCAGCCACGCGCATGGCGTCGCTATGTGCAGACGGCTACGGGCGAAGATCTCCGCCTTGGCTCGCCAATTCTCCGCCGTCGCGTCACGCCTGATCGCCGGGTAGATGTTCAAGTCGGGACATGCGCCGCAACCGGATCGCCACCGCTCGCACCCCATCGAGTGGGCGCAATGTCCAGCAAGCAGCCACGCGTCGTGCAATGTAAGGACCAGCGGCCGCCGCCGTGATAGGGCCGGAATCGCTCGAAGATCGAAGTACCCGCCGTGCAGATTGTGAGCATGGATCACCTCGGGTGTGAAGGATTGCGACAAGAGCGCCTTCACGCCGGGATAATGAAAGTCCTCGCGTCCCGCCGAACGGTCACGGTGTCCGTCCGGGGAGGCGAGGCGATGCGTAAGGCGGCAGAGGCGACGACCCCACGACGTCGAATAATACGGTTGTAACAAGCGATGTGCCCGCCAGAAGGCCCGCGCCGTTCCGCGCGTTGCATCTTCATGGCGAATCTCGATCACGTCGGCGTCGTTTGTCCGCTTGCGACCCACTGCAAGACGCGAGCGATGTCCCTGCGTGCGAAACGTGCGGAACAGATCCCAGGCCACACGCTCCGCCCCGCCCAGCCGGTCAGACGTACTGATTTGCAGGATGTCCATCGATCCGTCCGATGCGTGTCTTCAGAACCCCGAACGGAAGTCCGGGACGAGCGGCGCGGTACGCCCAGAGCCATCGGGGATGCCGCCCCGTGCGGCCGCAGGGAGTTCTGACAAGAACGCCCGTTCGATGCGTCGCGCAAACTCATCGCCGTTCCAATCGCGAACGAGCATTCGCGGCAGCGCGAGCGGATTAGAGCCGCTGGTCACCCGTCCTGCGTGGTTCGCGCAGCCCGCCGTGAATCCGATTGACTTCGCGATTTCAACTGTCGTCGCTGTGTAGTCCCGGCGACCGCCGTAGGGATACGAGATGGAATTGACCATCCCGCCTCTGTGTGCCACGGCTCTGTGAGCCGAGCGCTCGCGGGGTTGGACAGAGTGAATGATATCCTCCAGTCGTTCCCGGCTCGCGCTCATCTCCCAACGCTGGTCGTCCGGCGACAGCGCGGCCAGCACCGGATGGGTCACGGTGTGGGCACCGATTTCAATCAAGTCATGGGCGGCCGCCTCCGCTATCTCCTCCGCCGTCATCAAACGGTGCGATTCTCGCGGCTCGCGCGACAGTCCGGCGATCAAACGCAACTGGTTCAACGTGCGCCATCGGGACTCGGCCGGCTCGGTTCTAAGCAACTGGTGTAACTCGGAGTACGCAGTGCGACGCGGCGTGTCCGCCGGTATCGAGACATTCCACGCGAATGCGCTGACTGCGGACCCGACCTCGCCCACCGGATCGAGATTCCACGACCGGAGCCGCCCTGCCGCCTCCAACACCAATCTGCGCGGAAGCCTGTGCGGCCCGAAGATCAGTCGCTCCAGTTCATCCCACCACAACTCGCATTCCGGCGCGTCGCCGTGCGTCGTCACAAAAATGGACGCCGGTATGCCATATCGCGTCAGGATCGGCTCGCCCGCCGTCCAGTTGTCCGCATAACCGTCATCGAAGGTAACCGCGACCGCATTCTCCGGAACATCACCTTCCCGCACGAACTGTGCCAATTCCGCCAACGCCATCGGCCGCCACCGACGGGCAAGCACCTCCATCTGCTCGTCAAACTGCGCGGGGGCGACGCAGAGCCACTGCGGATCCTGGGGGACCCGCGCGATGCGATGGTAGAGAAGGATGAGCGCCGCGTTCATGCCTTGGTGGCCGCCACCGTCACAATGACCTGGTAATCGCAATCGGGCTGGTCGATTTTTGCTTTGTCGAGATCCTCAATGGCAAGCCCGTGAAGCAACCCCACGGCCGCGTAGGCATTGCCCCAGGAATCCGCTCGCACGTTCTCAATTCCAAACACATCGCCAAAGAGCCGCCCGGCGGAGGCCGTGGTAAAGCGCCAGAAGTCGCCCCACCGGTCCATGTCGAATCGACTGATGTGGCTGATGCCCGGCATGGTCGCGAGGACGACACCCGTTGGCTTCAAGATTGCATGCAGGGTCTCCACGGCCGCGTGCATGTCGTAGATGTGCTGAAGCGTCTGCGTCAGGACAATGCAATCGAAGGCGCAAGCGGGAAGCGATTCGCGGCGGGTCAGATCGCCCACAATCGTGCCGTTGCGATGCCCCGGTTTGGTAAACAACACGTCGCTCTGAACGACGCGCTCGCCGCCGAATTGACGCGTGTAGGTATTTTCCGCAATCTCGAGAACCCGGCCGCGAATCGACGCCTGCTCGCGAGAGAGAAACTGCTCGATATACCGCCGGTCAATGCACGTTCCGCGATCGAAGCCAAATGTCCGGCTGATCGGGTCAACCCGATCGAGGTCGCCGAGGCAGACGGCACCCACGGTCGGCGTGGTTGCGGCCTGCCGAGGCATCGATACGACGTTTGCCATGAGCGGACCTCAGGCCGTGCGGCGTCGCGCAAAGATCAACAGGTAGTACTTGCGTTGCCGATTCAACCGAAACGGCGGCGACGATCCGGGGTTGGTCTCGGCGTCAAAGTCATTGATCAGGTAGTCAAAGCCGCGTCGATCGAGCAGATCGAGAATGCGGTGCAGCGTGCGTGGAAGGTGCGGCAGGTGGTGATACTCGATCACCATTTCACGGACCTGCTTCAGACGGTCGTCGCAATCCGCCAGCACGTCCCACTCCGCTCCCTCTATGTTCAGTTTCAGAAAGTCAACCGGCTCTTCCAGATAATCGCGCAGCCGAACGGCCTGCACCGGATATCGGGTCGTTTCCGTTCCATGGACGTCTTCGGGCGCATACAGACTGCCGCTGTACATGCCGTCCCCCGTGAACGTGATCGGCCCATCCGAATCCGTCAGTGCGCCGGGCACGACCTGCACGTCGTTCAACCCGTTGCGGATCAGGTTCTCCTGCAGCAGGGGAAGCACGGCCGTGTCCGGCTCAAACGCCACGATCCGGGCATTGGGATACTGCTTCTTGAAGAACAGCACCGACAGCCCGATGTTGCCGCCGCCATCGAGGATGTAGGGCGTCGGGCTGGACGACTCAAAGTGATAGTAGCGGCGGACAAAGATGTCCTTGTACGCCATGTAGAAATTCGCGGGGTCATTGATGCGAATGTCATAATTGAGCACCCGCTCCTGACCGGTGGTCTTCGGCGGATCGGCCATCATCCGGCGCCGCAGCGGCGCGAGTGACTCGATCGATCCGTCCAGCGCCGCCAGTGCCTCCGCCCGCAACGTCCCCGCTTCCATCACGGCCGTTCCACCCGTCGAATGCCGATTCACGCCTGCCTCCCGATCGTTTCGCGCAATTTCCGCGCATGGGTGCGGCCCACACCGGCCCGCGCGCGTCCCCATCGTCATCGACCAGCCGGATTGACAATCTGGAGAGCGGAATCAAACGATCAGGGACCCCGAACGGAAGACCAGGACGGCATGCGGCGGTGCGATCTGGTTGTCCCCGCCCGGCCGAGCACAAACGCGTGGCTCGCCCCCTGCTTCCACGGGGTTTTGATTGACGATGCGGCTACGCCTGCTCCCGCAGGGAGTTCTGAAGGGCAATGCGACTACCCCGACTTGACCCAGGCGGTCTCCACGCCGACGCGCCGAAGAAACGCGCTCAATTGACCGCCGTGGTGGGCCAGGTGTCGCAGGTTGTAGATATGCAACTCGGCCCGCGAAAAGGTGTGACGCGGGAAGCCGGACGGCCCCGCCAGGGACGCATCGGTCTCGGCAGCCATCGCGGTTCGCAGTTTGTCGCGGCACTCTTCGATGTATCGGAGCAGTTCCGGCTGTTCGAATCGCCGACTGGGATATTCCTCGCTCAGCTCTTCGACACCCTTGGGGTGTAGCCCGGTCGGGCCGGTCTCCGGCTCCCAGGATTCGTTGCTGTTGGACAAATATACATCGACGTAACAGAGGGCGTGGTAGGCAACCAACCAGAATGGATAGCGGCCGACGGGCGCCTCCCACTGCGCCGCGGGGCACTTCGAGATGCACTCCTGCATCATCTGAAGCGCCGCCTCGATCTGCGATGACACGATCTTTTGAAGCTGAACATTCATGGCGTATACGACGAAACCATCCAACCCACAATCGACAGGCCGCCCAGCCAGCGAAATCGATACAGCCGAAACACATGTCGGACATATTGAAATTGCTGACGCATGGTCAACTTGCTGCGGCCATGCAACCGGTCCTCAAAGTGGATGGGGATTTCGGTCACGTTCTGGCAACCGCCCTTCACCAGGATCTCCAGCCCGATTTTGTATCCGATCGGATTCAGTCCCGCCTGACGGGCGCGCTCCACCACATCGCGGCGAGTGCAGAAGAACCCCGCCATCGGATCGCGCACGCGTACGAGCGGAAGCGCCATCAGCGTCGCGACCTTCGAGTTGATCCAGCGGAGCAATCCCCAGTCGTTGGCCGTCGAGCCCCCCTGGGCATACCGAGATCCGAGGCAGAACTCGGCCGTGCCGGAAGCGACGGGTGCGATGACCGGCGCCAGCGACTCGGGCGGATGTGACAGGTCCGCATCCATGCACACGAAGACGTCAAAGCGGGCTTCATCAAACCCTCGGATCACCGCCGACGACAGACCGCGGTCGGCAGTCCGGGTAATCAACCGGACCGGAAACCGGGCCGCGGCCTCGGCCACGACCTGCTCGGTCCCGTCCTGACTGTTGTCATCCACAACGATGAGTTCGGCCTCGATGCCGGCCTGGCCCAGCGCCGCGAACACGCGCGGAATGAGCACCCTGAGGTTGTCAGCCTCCTGGAAAGTCGGAACGACGATGCTGACCCGATTCGCAGACATGTGATGTCATTGTATCGGGCCGATTCGGCGCGATCATGATCGATGAACGCCGATAATGGCCGCATGGATGGGTCTGCAAGGGCGAGTTTTCAGAAATCACCGCCGCGTTCCGGTTTGACCCGCGCTCCGGTCGCGGTTATCGTCGCGAAGGGTCGCTGTAGCCCTGCCTGAGCAAGGACGTTCAGGGCGCGGCTTCCGACACGGACGCGCCCGTTGCGACTTGTCGCTCACGCAAATCGCAGATGCCATTCGACGAGCGAACCGGCGCGATTGATTCAGAAGAGGTCAGTACATGCGAATCGCGCTGATTAATCCCATCGCTCGGCGCTGCCAGGGATATCACACCATCGGCGGCAAAATCCCGCAGTTGGGTCTTCAAGTGCTCGCGCAACTCGCGCAACCGAAGCACCAGGTCGACATCATTGACGAGATCTTCGGGTTCGAAGCCACCGAGACCCGCCTGCGCAAGGGCAATTACGACCTGGTTGGATTGACCAGTTACAGCAGCGGCGCGACCCGCGCCTATGAAATCTCGGCCCAGTGCCGGGCCGAGGGCATCCCCATCATCATGGGCGGGCCCCATGCCTCCGCCCTTCCCGACGAGGCACAGTCCTGCGTTGACTCGGTGGCCATCGGCGAGTGCGACGACATCTGGCCGACGATTCTGGAAGACGCCGAGAACGGACGCCTGCAGCCGCGTTACAAGGGCCGGCTGGCCGAGATCGAAAAACGCGGCGTCGGTCGCGGCATGCAGCACCTGCAACCCATCAATGGCAAGTACGACGTCTCCAGCATTCAGACCTCGCGCGGCTGCCCGGTCGGATGCGAATATTGCAGCGTCACGGAATTCAACGGCGCGCCGATCCGCCGCCGCAACATCGACGACATCATCGAGGAATGGGACCGCACGCCGAAGCGCTTCCTGTTCGTGGTCGACGACAACTTCTTCGGCGTCGGCCCGGCCCATGCCGAATGGGCCAAGGAACTGCTCCGCGAGATCATCAAGCGCGGCAAGAAGCGCCTGTGGTTCAGCCAGACCACCATCAACATGGGCGACGATCCCGAAGGCCTGCGCCTCGCCTATCGCGCCGGTTGCCGCGGCATGTTCATCGGCTTCGAGACTTTTAACTCCGAGACCTTGAAGGCCTACCACAAGGGCATCAATCGCAACAACCTGGACCGCTACAAGGACCTGGTCGACGGCTTCCACAAGGCCGGCATCAGCGTCTTCGGCGGCTTCATCGTCGGCGCCGATCAGGACGACGAGAACACCGTTGCCGAAACGGCCATGCAGGCCGTCAAACTCGGCATTGACACGATTCAGATCACCAACCTGACGCCCCTGCCCGGCACCAAGATGTACGACCGCATGCTCAAGAGCGGCCAGATCTTCGCCACCAACTATCCCGAGGACTGGGAACGGTATACATTCGTCGAGACCGTTTACAATCCGCAGAAGATGACCCACCAGCGCCTCGACGAAGTCATCTACGAACTGCGCCACGCCGCCGCCGTGACACCCTGGGTCTGGCTGCGCACCATGCGCACCCTGTGGATGACCCGCAGCGTCACCAGCGCCCTGTTCATCCACGGCATGAACACCGGCTGGAAGCGGATGGCCAAACTCCAACTGCCCAAGGACGAAGCCCGCTTCGGCGTGCGCCCGCACAAGAACGAACGCACCCAGAAGATCCGCGACGCCTTCCTGCTGACCATCGGCAAGTACAAGAAATTCAACGATAAGTCGCTCGTCGCGCCAACATCACCCGCCACCGCCTGACGCCGATTGTCAACCAGTTCCGAGCGCGGCGATTGCGCGAGTGATCGAAGCCGGCGCCGCGTCTGCGCGCGAGCGACGAATCACCCTGTGCGGACTGATCACCCGCGAGCAGGCAGTCACTCCTCTCCACCACCTCGGCAGTTGCACCGACCGTTCGACTCGGCTTCCAGCCCCAGGAACGAGACCCCCACCGGTCAGGCCATGGCCCAGGTTGAATCCAGCCGCTCGTATGATTATGATACGCTCAATCGTCTAATCACGGTCCGGCTGTCCGGCACGCGGAACTGGTCGGCGGCCAGCCAGCAGACGATCCGCCATGGCGGAAACAAGGCCAACCGCATGACGACCCTGGCCACCGTAACGCAGGGCTACCAGAAGGCCGGCAACCTTACCGTCGCCTACAGCGCCGATCGCGGCACGTCGTACCGGTACTACTACGATCATCAATACCGGGGGACCTCGGTGCATCGGATCACCGGCGGATCGGAGCCGAACTGGACCAGCGCCTTGGTGGCCGTGCGTCGGCGGGCCTTCCATTATTGACTACTTCCGGAGATTTGTTATGCACCCTCGCCTCATCTGCTCGCTGACATGCCTCGCGACGATTGCCGCTCCCTTGGCCGCATGGGGCAACCCGCCGGAGCAGTCGCCCGATCCCGAGGCCTTCATGACGCATTACTACTTGGAGAAGAACATCAGTGAATTGCCGACGTTTCTAAAGTCGGTGGAGTCGGGCAAGTTCCTAGAGCAGCGTCCGGGGCTTGTGGGCCCCGTGTCAGGATTCCTGGCCGTTATCTTTCAGGACAACCCTGATGAAGTAGCGCGGCTGGCGAAGTCAGCGAAGTTTACGGGAATGGCAAAGCGAGTGGTAATACGCGCTCTCTGGCTGTCTGGTAACACGGAGGAACTCAAGAGCACCTTCGGCGAAGTTCCGAAGAAGAAGCACGTCGGCCTCAACAAGGGTGAATTGGGCACGTCGCTCGATTTGCCCACGGTGTGGGGGGCGTTCTTCGGCTCGGGCGACATTGCTTACGCCAAAAAGGTCATCGATTTTCTGGAGCCGGGGCACAAAATCGAGAGAGACGCGGAAAGGCAGGCCGAGATGCGCGCGTCCGCCGCTGAATCGCTCTATCGCCAAATGCTAAGCCACGAGCTGGTGCATTGGTAGACCTCAGGCGCGGTGGCGCGCCCGCTCCGTTTCCTGAGGTCCCCATTCAAACCGTACATGCGAATTGCCCGCATACGGCTTACCGATGGTCTGGTCATGCGGCATGTGCACCTCC
>Ga0268299_1000456_pt1 | contig 127079 bp, 108 predicted proteins | sample NOBtaG_FD_193484 | JGI IMG/M metagenome (GOLD analysis project Ga0268299, IMG submission 193484) | Activated sludge microbial communities from bioreactor in Nijmegen, Gelderland, Netherland - NOB reactor | ecosystem: Engineered > Bioreactor > Aerobic > Activated sludge | place: Netherlands...
ACGCTGCTTCTCGATCTCCATCCAGTCGCTGGTGGCGTGGCGGCTGGCCTTGCGTGCCTTCACGCTGCCGGCGATCTGGATCGCGCCCGAGAACAGCAGCAGCTTCTCGGTGAGCGTGGTCTTGCCCGCGTCGGGGTGGGAAATGATGGCGAAGGTGCGGCGGCGGCGCACTTCGGTGGCGATCTCGGACATGGCTTGGAGCGGCGGCGCGCGCCTTCACGGGTGGCACCCGCCCGCAGGGGCAATCCGCGATTATCGAGCGCCGCGACTCGATCGCGTCACCCGCACTGCCTACACTGGGCGCCCATGCCAGACACCGCAGCGCGCGCCGATACCGTGCCGCAGGCCAACAGCGTTCGCCACCTCCGCCAGGTGCTGCTGTGGCCGTTGCGTCTGCTGCACCCGGCACGCGACGAAGGTGCACCGCCCTGGGCGCTGCTGCAGCGGCCGGGCTCGGGCTGGAAGGAGGAGGTCGACGAGTACACCGGGGACCGGGAGCAGTTCCACGAGCGCCACTACAACGAGTTCGTGACCTTCCTGCCCTACGTGCAGCGGTTCCTGTTCGGCGAGGGGCGCGCCGCGCGCGCCGCCGGCGCCGACACCGGCGCGGCGCCGATGCGCGTCTTTCGCCGCCGCGACGTCGCCGCGGTGCACGTCGTCGCCCAGCCGGGCACGGCGCCGGTGACGCTGCGCATCGTCCATGTCGACCTCTATTTCTTCCTCGACGTCGACGTCGTGATGCTCAACGTCGAGGTCGAGGCCGACACGCTGCCGCTCACCCAGGCGCAGGAGCTCCTGTACCGCTTCGGCCGCGCCTACCCGCCCGGCTGGGACGCCGACGGCCGGCCGTTGCACTGCCTGAGCGAGGCGGCGTTCCTCGCCGCCGACGGCCGCGTGCTCGCGCAGTCCGACAGCGGCGACCGCGAAGCCTTCCTCGCCCATGTCTCGGAGCACCGCGCTCCCCGGATCGCCGCGCACTGGGCCTGGCTGCTCGAGCCGCTGGTGGCCGACCACTCGCCGCGCGCCGCCGACCCGGGCGTCACGCGCTACCGGCAGATCGAGTACTACCGCATGCCGATGATGGCCTTTCTCGCGCTCGACGACCCGCGATCGCTGTCGCGAAGCGACTTCGTCCGCCTGGGCCTGGTCACCGGCGCCGGTGGCGGCGACAGCACGCTCCCCTACGCCGAGCAGCACCTGGCGGACTTCGAGTCGCGCCACTGCTACGACCGCTTCTGGTCGGGCAGCGGTGCCGCCCCCGACACCCGCTACCTGGCAAGCGGGCACGCGCTGGTGGTGGTCGGCCGCGCCGATTCGACCTTCTTCCGCTGCCCCGACCGCGGCGTGCTCGCGCAGTTCCGCCACCAGCACTTCCTGCTCTTCCTTGTCGCGCACTTCCAGAAGGCGGCGCTGCTGATGTTCGGCGACCGCCTGGTCGAGGCGCTGAAGCAGCTCGACGTGCGCAGCCCGGCAAGCGTCAAGCGCTTCAAGCGCACGATCCGCGGCGCCTTCGAGGTCTTCCTGCGCTTCACGCACCGCTACTGGTTCCACGCCGTGGCCGAGCAGGCGCAGGCGCGCGCGCTGTTCAGGATGACCGCCGACCAGCTCGAGCTCGACCCGCTGTACGACGAGATCAAGCAGCGCATCGCCGACCTCAACGCCTACCTCGACGCCGACAGCCTGCGCCGGCAGGCCAACACCGTCGTGCGGCTGACGGTGGTGACGATCTTCGGGCTGATCGGCACCGTGACCACCGGCTTTCTCGGCATGAACCTGCTCGCCGAGGCCGACAAGCCGCTCGATCGAAGGCTGGTGATCTTCTCGGTCGTGCTCGCCGCGACGATCGCGCTGACGCTCTACACGATCGTCAAGTCCAAGCCGCTGTCGGACTTCCTCGACGCGCTCTCCGACGAGCGCCTGTCGTGGCTGGGCAAGGCGAAGGCGCTCGCTGCCGTTTGGCGCCGATCGCCGGACTGACGGCCGGCACCGCCGGCGGCGCTCAGGCGCGCGCCCACAGGCGTCCGACCCGCACCGCAGCGCGCCGCAGCGCCGCCTCGTCGTAGCCGGCAAAGCCGAACAGCCAGCCGCGCCGCCGCGACTCGATCGTGTAGCGCGACAGCGGCGCCAGCACGACGCCGGCCTCGAGCGCGCGGGCCGAGAGCGCGAGGTCGCTGCGCCCGCGCGTGGTCTCGTGCACCAGGTGCATGCCCTGGTCGCTGGGAGCGAGGCGAAGCGCGCCGGCGCTGGCCTCGGCCAGCGCGTCGATCAGCACGCGCTGGCGCTGCGGGTACAGCTCGCGCATGCGGCGCAGGTGGCGCAGCAGGTGGCCTTCGGCGATGAAGCGCGCCAGCACCGCCTGCACCTCGCCCGGCGCGTGGCGGTCGGTGAGCGCGCGTGCGCTGGCAAAGGCCGGCAGCAGCGAATGCGGCAGCACGACGAAACCGAGCCTCAGCCCCGGGTGCAAGGTCTTCGAGAAGGTGCCGACGTGGAGCACACGCCCGGCCTGCGGCAGGCTCAGCAGCGCCGGCAGCCGGTGGGCGCCGTACTGGAACTCACCGTCGTAGTCGTCCTCGACCACCCAGCTCCCGCGCGCATCGGCCCAGTCGAGCAGCGCCAGCCGGCGCTTCAGGCTCAGGCGCACGCCGGTCGGGAACTGGTGCGTCGGTGTCACCACGGCCAGCCGCGCCTTCGGCCAGCGCGCGACGCCTTCCTCGACCTGCATCCCTTCGTCGTCGACCTCCACCGGCCTCACCTGGGCGCCGTTGCCGAGCAGGTTGGCGCGGATCCCCGGGTAGCCGGGGTCTTCGACGATCACCTCGTCGCCGGGGTCGAGCAGCAGCCGCGCGACCAGGTCCAGCGCCTGCTGCGAGCCCGAGCAGACCAGCACCTGTGCCGCGTCGCAGCGCACCCCGCGCGAGACCCACAACCACTGCGCCACCGCCTCGCGCAGCGCGGCCAGGCCGGCAGGGTCGAGGTACTGCGCCAGCGCCTGGCGCTCGGCGCTGCCGGCCTGGCGCGCCAGGCGGTCCCAGAGCGCGAACGGGAAGCCTGCCACGTCGGGTGCGCCGATGCGAAAGGGCGCCGCCATCTGCAACGGCGGCTGCCACCGCAGTGCGGTGTCGGCGACCAGCCGCCCGCGACGCGACAGCACCGCCGCCGGCTGCAACGGCCGCGCCGTGGCGGCGCGCGGCGGCGCGTGCAGCGCCGTGAGGTCGGGGGCGACGTAGCTGCCGTCGCCGACGCGCGCGACGATGTAGCCCTCGATGCGCAGCCGCTCCAGCGCCCACATCACGGTGTTGCGCGAGACACCGAGCGCGCGCGCCTGCTCGCGCGAGGGCGGCAGCCGCGCACCGGGCGCGAAGCTGCCCTGCTCGATCGCGGCGCGCAATTGGCGATAGACGCGAACGCGCCGCTGCAGCGCGGGGCCGGGCGGCGTCGACCGGGGCACCGGATTGGTTCTGCGCGGCAAAGGGAATTGGCTCCTTGAACGCGAGGATATCGGGCTATCGTGAAGAACCAATCTGTTCGGTTCGCAGCCGCCCATCGCCCATGGCCGAGTACACCGCCACCACGCACTGGCAACGCCGTAGCGAAGAAGCCTTCACCGACAACCGCTACCACCGCGGCCACACGCTGCACTTCGACGGCGGCATCACGGTGCCGGCGTCGTCGTCGCCGCATTCGGTGCGGCTGCCCTACTCCGACCCGCACGCGGTCGACCCCGAGGAGGCCTTCGTCGGCGCACTCTCGAGCTGCCACCTGCTGACCTTCCTGTACCTGGCCGCCAAGGCCGGCTGGCAGGTCGACGAGTACCGCGACGAGGCGGTCGGCGTGATGAGCGGGATCGGCGGCGGGCGCCAGGCCGTCACGCAGGTGACGCTGCGCCCGGCGGTGCGCTTCGGCGGCGGCAGGGCGCCCTCGCCCGACGAGCTGCACCGCCTGCACCACGAGGCGCACGACCAGTGTTACATCGCCAACTCGGTCAAGACCGATGTGCGCTGCGAACCCGTGGCCTGACCCGACGCGAGCCTGCCGCCATGTACCTGCCCAAGCACTTCGAAGTCACCGACCCCGCCGCGCTGCACGGCCTGATGCACGCCCATCCGCTCGCCACCTGGGTGATGCAGGCCGGTGGCGAGCTGGTGGTCAACCATGTCCCGTTCCTGTTCGATGCCAGCCGCGGACCACAGGGCACACTGGTCGGCCATGTCGCCCGCGCCAACCCGGTGTGGCGGCACAGCGCGCCGAGCGTGCTCGTCTTCCAGGGCGCCGATGCCTATGTCTCGCCCAACTGGTACCCGAGCAAACATGCCCACGGCAAGGCGGTGCCGACCTGGAACTACGCCGTCGTGCGCGCCCACGGCACGCCGCGCGCGATCGAGGACCCTGCGGCGCTGCTCGACATCGTCACCCGGCTCACTAGCACGCACGAGGCCGGGCAGGCGCTGCCGTGGGCAGTGAGCGACGCGCCGCGCGACTTCGTCGAGCAGATGCTGTCGGCGATCGTCGGCATCGAGCTGCCGGTCGAGCGCCTGGTCGGCAAGTGGAAGGTCAGCCAGAACCGGCCGGCCGCCGACCGCCAGGGCACCGTGGCCGGCCTGCGCCAGCGCGGCGACGCGGCGTCGCTGGCGATGGCGGCGCTGGTTCCCACCGAAGTGAAGCGGGCGACGACGATGACGACTTCCACGGACATGGAGGCGCCGACCGATGCCCCGGGCCGGCCGGTGATCGACCGCCTGCGACCCGAGGACCGCGCGCGCTGGGGCGAGCTGGCCGCGGCCTACAAGCGCTTCTACAAGACCGAGCTGCCGGTCTCCGACTACGACCTCGCGTGGCGCCGGCTGCAGGAAGGCGATGGCATCTACGCCTTCGCGGCGCGGCTCGACGGCGAGCTGGTCGGGATCACGCACTACCTGTTCCACACCTCGGTCTGGACCGGCGACGCCTGCTACCTGCAGGACCTCTACGTCGACGAGCAGCGGCGCAGCCGCGGCGTGGCGCGCGCACTGATCGAGAAGGTGGCCGAAGCCTCGCGCGAGCACGGAGCGACCCGGCTTCACTGGCTGACCGCGCAGGACAACTCGCGCGCGCGGCTGCTCTACGAAAAGATCGCCAGGCACGTCGGCTTCATCCGCTACGACTACCCGCTCGGCTGACCGCCGGCCCGGCGCACGCGCCGGTCCCGGTTTCGCGGGCACACTGCCGGCGATGCCCGAGCTGCCCGACATCGCCGTCTACATCGAGCGCCTGCAGGCCAAGGTCCAGGGCCGCGTGCTGCGCAAGGTGACGGTGCTGCACCCGTTCCTGCTGCGCACCGCGGTGCCGCCGATCGGCGACGCCGAGGGCCGCGTCGTCACCGGCGTCGAGCGGCTCGGCAAGCGCATCGTGTTCGCGCTCGGCAGCGGGCACTTCCTGGTGGTGCACCTGATGGTCGCCGGCCGGCTGCGCTGGCTGCCTCCGGGCGGCAAGCCGCCGGCACGCATCACGCTCGCCACCTTCGCCTTCGACGACGGGCTGCTCGTGCTCACCGAGGCGGGCAGCCGGCGGCGGGCGTCGATCCACCTGCTGCCCGACCGCGCCGCGCTGCGCGCCGCCGACCCCGGCGGCATCGACGTCGAGGCCTGCACCACGGCTGACTTCACGGCCCGGCTGCGAAGCGAGAACCACACGCTGAAGCGCGCGCTGACGATGCCGCAGCTCTTCAGCGGCATCGGCAACGCCTACTCCGACGAGATCCTGCACCGTGCGCGGCTGTCGCCGCTGGCGCTGACGCGTTCGCTCTCCGATGCCGACGTGCAGCGCCTGCACGCGGCCTGCTGCGACCTGCTGGCCGAATGGACCGCGCGGCTGCGCGACGAGGCCGGCGACTGGCCGGAGAAGGTCACCGCCTTTCACCCGGCGATGGCGGTGCACGGCCGCTATGGCCAGCCCTGCCCCGACTGCGGCGCGCCGGTACAGCGCATCGTCTACGCCGACAACGAAGCCAACTACTGCGCGCGCTGCCAGACCGGCGGCCGGCTGCTCGCCGACCGCGCGCTGTCGCGGCTGCTGAAGGCGAGCTGGCCGAAGTCGGTCGAAGAACTGTGAGCCCCCACGCTCCCTCTCGGTCGCTGCCCCCCGAGGGGGCTTTGCCAGCGGACCGGCGGAGCCGGATCCGCGGCAATCCTGGGGACTTCGCGCTTCCCTGAGGACGGACTCGCCCCCGACGGGCTTCGCCGGCGGACCGGCGGAGCCGGATCCGCGGCAATCCTTGGTTGGGCCCCGGCTGCGCTCGTGGTCAGGACAATCGTTTGACCCCCGGCAGCGGGCAGGCGTAGATCGCGTTGCGCAGTGCGGCGATGGCCTCGTAGCGCGGGAAGCTGCGACGCCACGCGAGCACGACGCGGCGCGTCGGCACCGGCTCTTCGAAGGGGATGTAGCGGATGTGCGGCTGGCGGTCCTTCGGCACGCTGAGCTGCGGCACCACGGTGACGCCCATCCCCGAGGCCACCATGTACTTGATGGTCTCGAGCGAGCTGCCTTCGAAGCTCTTTCGGATGCCCTCGGCGTCGGCCGAGAAGCGCGCGTACTCCGGGCAGACCTCGAGCACATGGTCGCGAAAGCAGTGCCCGGTGCCGAGCAACAGCATCGTCTCGTGCTTGAGTTCCTCGGCGCTGACGCTCTTGCGCTTGGCCAGCGGGTGGCTGGTGGGCACCGCGGCCATGAACGGCTCGTCGTACAGCGGCGCCACCGCGAGCCCGGTGTCGGGGAAGGGCTCGGCCATGATCGCGCAGTCGAGGTCGCCGGTGCGCAGCATCTCGAGCAGCCGCGCGGTGAAGTTCTCCTGCAGCATCAGCGGCATTTGCGGCACGCGCTCGATCGCCTGCTTGACGAGGTCGGGCAGCAGGTAGGGGCCGATGGTGTAGATGATGCCCAGCCGCAGCGGGCCCGAGACCGGGTCCTTGCCGCGCTTGGCGATCTCCTTGATCGCCGCCGCCTGCTCGATCACCTGCTGCGCCTGGCGAACGATCTCCTCGCCGAGCGGCGTCACGCTGACCTCGCTGGCGCCGCGCTCGAAGATCTTGACGTCGAGCTCCTCCTCGAGCTTCTTGATCGCCACCGAAAGCGTCGGCTGCGACACGAAGCAGGCCTCGGCCGCGCGGCCGAAGTGCCTCTCGCGAGCGACCGCGACGATGTACTTCAGCTCGGTCAGGGTCATGGCGGCGATTGTGGCGCCGATGCCGGCTCGTGCGGCGCGCCTGCGGGTATCGCGCGACGCCACTGTCGTACGCGTCGGTGGCCAGCAAGGTGCCGCGTGCGGATGCTGCCGCGGCGGCATGTGCCGCGCCGACAACGACTGACGATGAACCGACGACTTGCCATCCTCGCGCTGCCGCTCGCCACCGCCGCCTGCATCGTGCTGCCGGTAGATCCCTACACCGGCCAGCCCTACGGATCACCACCGCCACTGGTGATCGCCGCACCCGCGCCGCCGCCGCCACCACCGCCCGCCCCGGCGGTGATCGGCGTGCGGCTCTACCCGCTGAACGAGCTGGCGGCCCGCGCCGGGCCGCTGCAGGCGCTGGTGTTCGACCAGCGCGGCGGCCGCGGCACCTTCAGCCTGAACTACGGCGGCGACACGCTGCACGGTGAAGCCACCCGCGTGCCGGGCCACGACGCTGCCTTCGGCCGCGTGCATGCCGACGTGCTGGGCAGCCCGGTTCGCGAGTTTGCCGGCGAGCGCGGCATCGCCAACGCCGCCGGCCCGCGCGGCGCCAGCGTGCAATGCGAGTACCTCTTCAGCGCCCCGGGGCGCGGCACCGGCGTGTGCCTGTTCTCCGACGGCGCCCGCTACCGCATGCACTTCGGCAGTTAGGAGCCTGGGTGGCAGCGATCGGGGCTCGCGCCGAGGCGATTCGCGGCGCCAGCCGGGTGCGGCGCGCGGCCTTCGTCAGGCCTTCAGGAACTCCGCGCGCCCGGCCAGCCAGCGGTCGACATGCGCCGCGGCGGCCTGCGGGTGTTCGGCCAGCAGCCGTGGCGCAAGTTCGCGCGCACGCCGCAGCAACGCGTCGTCGGCCGCAAGGTCGGCAAAGCGCAGCAGCGCGTCGCCGCTCTGGCGCGCGCCGAGGAACTCACCCGGACCGCGGATCTCGAGGTCGCGGCGGGCGATCTCGAAGCCGTCGCCGGTCTCGGCCATCGCCTGCAGCCGCGCCTTCGCGGTCGGTGACAGCGGCGGGCTGTAGAGCAGCACGCACACGCTGGCCTCGCTGCCGCGCCCGACCCGCCCGCGCAGCTGGTGCAGCTGCGCGAGGCCGAAACGTTCGGCGTGCTCGATCACCATCAGGCTCGCGGTCGGCACGTCGACGCCGACCTCGATCACGGTGGTGGCCACCAGCACCTGCATCTGGCCGCCGGTGAAGAGCGACATCACCGCCGCCTTCTCGGCGCCCGGCATGCGGCCGTGCAGCAGCCCGACCATCGTGCCGGGCAGCGCGGCGCACAGCTCAGCATGCGTGCCGGTGGCGTTCTGCAGGTCGAGGTGCTCGCTCTCCTCCACCAGCGGGCACACCCAGTACACCTGGCGCCCGCGTGCCACCTCGTCGCGGATGCGTGCCACCACCTGCGCGCGCCGCCCTTCGGCGAAGAGGCGGGTGGCCACCGGTGTTCGCCCGGGCGGCAGCTCGTCGAGGGTGCTGACGTCGAGGTCGGCGAAGTAGGTCATCGCCAGCGTGCGCGGGATCGGTGTCGCGCTCATCATCAGCAGATGCGGCTCGATCGACATCGTGTCGAGCTTGTCGCGCAGCGCCAGCCTCTGCGCGACGCCGAAGCGGTGCTGCTCGTCGACGATCGCGAGCCCGAGCTTCGCGAACGCGACGTCGTGCTGGATCACCGCGTGGGTGCCGACGACGAGCATCGCGTCGCCCGCCGCCACCTGCTCGACCATGCGCTGGCGCGCCTTGCCCTTGCGGCCGCCGGTCAGCCAGGCTACCTGCACGCCCAGCGGCTCGAGCCACTGCACGAGCTTGCGGAAGTGCTGCTCGGCGAGGATCTCGGTCGGCGCCATCAACGCACATTGCCAGCCGGCGTCGATCGCGATCGCTGCCGAGAGCGCCGCCACCACCGTCTTGCCCGAGCCCACGTCGCCCTGCAGCAGGCGGTGCATCGGCTGCGGCCGCGCGAGGTCGCCTTCGATCTCGCCGCAGACGCGTTGCTGCGCCGCAGTCAGCACGAACGGCAGCACCGCGGCAAGCTGCGTGCGCAGCGCGCCCTCTCGGCGGCGCAGGGCCGGCGCCCGCAGCCGCGCGCGCTCGTGTTGTGCACGCAGCTGCGACAGCTGCTGAGCCAGCAGCTCGTCGAACTTCAGCCGCTGCCAGGCCGGGTGGCTGCGGTCCTCCAGCGCCGCCAGCGAGGCCTCGGGTGGCGGGTGGTGCAACAGCTGCAGCGCATCGCGCAGCGCCGGCAGGCCCACCGGCACGACGCCCGGTGGCAGCAGTTCGGCGAGCGGCGCCCGCGCCAGCGCCGCCACCACCGCCTTGCGCAAGTAGGCCTGCGGCAGCGGCGCGCTGGTCGGGTACACCGGGGTCAGCGCGGTCGGCAACGCCGCCCCTGCGGCCACCGGCTTCACCGCCGGGTGAACCATTTCCCTGCCGAGGAAGCCGCCACGCACCTCGCCGCGAACGCGCAGCCGCGTCCCCGGAGCCATCTGCTTCTGCTGCGACGGGTAGAAGTGCAGGAAGCGCAGCAGCAGCTCGCTGCTGCCGTCGGCGATCTGCACGACGAGTTGCTTGCGCGAGCGCGACTCGACGCGGCACGAGCGCACCACGCCCTCGACCTGCGCGCTGTCGCCTTCGCGCAGCGTGGCGATCGGCACCACGCGCGTCTCGTCCTCGTAGCGCAGCGGCAGGTGCAGCGCAAGGTCGATGTCGCGCACCAGGCCGAGCCGGCGCATCGCCTGCGCCGGGGCCGAGAGCTTCGCGCTCGGCGGCGGTTGGCGGGATTCGGCATCGGCCATGGAACAATTCTCCCGGCTTTGGACTCCGTGCCGGGCCGGTTACGCCTGACCGTCATGCCCCCTGTCTCCCTCCTGCCGCCGCAACTCGTTGCCGACTACGACTTCGAATTGCCGGCCGAACTGATCGCACAGCACCCGGCGCGCGAGCGCAGCGGGTCGCGGCTGCTCGACGGGCGCGGTGCGCTGCCGGTCGACCGCCTCTTTCGCGAGCTGCCTTCGCTGCTGGCGCCGGGTGACCTGCTGGTCTTCAACGACACCCGGGTCATCAAGGCCCGGCTGCACGGCGAGAAGAAGTCCACCGGCGGTGCAGTGGAGGCGCTGGTCGAGCGGGTGCTGCCGGGCAACGAGGTGCTGGCGCACCTGCGCGCCAGCAAGTCGCCGCGCCCCGGCACCGGGCTGCGCTTCGCGAACGCCTTCGACGCGGAGGTCATCGGTCGCGGCGGGACCGACGCATCGCTGTTCCACCTGCGCTTCCCGGCCGACCCGCTGGCGCTGCTGGCCGCCCACGGCGAGGTGCCGCTGCCGCCGTACATCGCCCACGACGCCGATGCCGACGACGAACGCCGCTACCAGACGGTGTTCGCCGCCCGGCCGGGTGCGGTCGCGGCGCCGACTGCGGCGCTGCACTTCGACGAGGCGATGCTGTCCGCGCTGCACGACCGAGGCGTTTGCAGCGCGCATGTCACGCTGCACGTCGGCGCCGGAACCTTTCAGCCGGTGCGCGTCGAGCGAATCGCCGAGCACCGCATGCACAGCGAGTGGTACGAGGTCGGCGCCGACACCGTGGCCGCGGTGCAGGCCACGCGCGCGGCCGGCGGCCGCGTGCTGGCGGTCGGCACCACCAGCCTGCGTGCGCTCGAGTCGGCAGCGCGCGGCGGGGCGCTCGACGCGGCGCAGGGCGAGACCGATCTCTTCATCACGCCGGGCTTTCCGTTTCGCGTCGTCGACCTGCTGCTGACCAACTTCCACCTGCCGCGAAGCACGCTGCTGATGCTGGTGGCGGCCTTCGCCGGCTTCGACCACGTGAAGGCGCTCTACCGCCACGCGGTGGAGGCGCGCTACCGCTTCTTCAGCTACGGCGACGCGATGCTGCTCGGGAGACCCGGCTCCGCCGGGCTGCCCGAGCCCCCTCGAGGGGCGGGGCGGGCCACCGGCTCGACCCTGGGCGCACCTTCGGGATGTTGAGCTTCCAGCTGCTGGCCGGCGACGGCCTCGCGCGCCGCGGGCGGTTGACGCTTGCGCACGGCGTTGTCGAGACGCCGGTGTTCATGCCGGTGGGCACCTACGGCAGCGTCAAGGGCGTGCTTCCGGCGTCTTTGCTCGAGATGGGTGCGCAGATCATCCTCGGCAACACCTTTCACCTCTGGCTGCGGCCGGGGCTCGAGGTGCTGCGAAGGTTCGGCGGCTTGCACCGCTTCGAAGCCTGGTCAGGGCCGATCCTTACCGACAGCGGCGGCTTTCAGGTCTGGAGCCTGGGCGCGATGCGCAAGATCAGCGAGGAGGGTGTTCGCTTCGCGTCGCCGGTCAACGGCGACAAGCTGTTGCTGACGCCCGAAGTCAGCATGCAGATTCAGCAGGTGCTCGGCTCCGACATCGTGATGCAGTTCGACGAGTGCACGCCCTACGAGTCCGGCGGCGCCGTCACCACCGAGGCGCAGGCGCGGGCGTCGATGGAACTCAGCCTGCGCTGGGCGCGGCGCAGCCGGGCCGAGCACGAGCGGCTCGGCAACCCCCATGCGCTGTTCGGCATCGTTCAGGGCGGCATGTTCGAGGCGCTGCGCGAGGAGAGCGCCGCCGCGCTCGCCGAACTCGACCTGCCCGGCTACGCGGTCGGCGGCGTCAGCGTCGGCGAGCCCAAGGAGGCGATGCGCCGCATCGTCGCGCACACGCCGCGCCGGCTGCCGGTGGGAAAGCCGCGCTACCTGATGGGGGTCGGTACACCGGAAGACCTGGTCGACGGCGTCGCCAACGGTGTCGACATGTTCGACTGCGTGATGCCGACGCGCAACGCGCGCAACGGCCACCTCTTCACGCGCTTCGGCGACCTGCGGCTGCGCAACGCGCGCTACCGCGACGACGAGCGGCCGCTCGAACCCGGCTGCCGCTGCCACGCGTGCAGCCACTTCAGCCGCGCCTACCTGCACCACCTCGACCGCTGCGGCGAGATGCTGGCGCCGATGCTGGCCAGCCTTCACAACCTGCACTTCTACCTCGACCTGATGCGCCAGATGCGCGAGGCGATCGAGCAGCAGTGCTTCGTGGCCTGGCGCACGCAGTTCGCGGCCGATCGCTCGCGCGGCATCGAATAGCGCCGCGGCGCTCCCGGGCAGCTGGGGCTTCGCCACCTCGATCGAACCCCGCGGAGGACCGGCCCGCCAGTGCCGGCCGGGGGGTACTCAAGCTCCGCCCGACCCCGCCGACGACGGCGGCACGCTGCGCAGGTCCTGCGCGACGCGGCCTTCCTGCAGCGCGATCACGCGCCCCGCCGACGCGATGGTCTCGGGCCGGTGGGCCACCACCACGCGTGTCAGCGCAAGCTGCCGGATGGCCTGGTTGACGAGCCGTTCACGTTCGACGTCGAGCGCGCTCGTCGCCTCGTCGAGAAGCAGCACCTTGGGCTCGCGGTAGAGCGCGCGCGCCAGCAGCAGGCGCTGCTTCTGGCCGCCGGAGAGGGCGCTGCCGAGCTCGCCGATCAGCGTGTGGTAGCCCATCGGCATCGCGGCGATCTCGTCGTGCACCGAGGCCAGCCGCGCGCAGCGTTCGATGCGCCCGCGGTCGGGCTCGGGGTCGAAGAAAGCGATGTTTTCGGCCACCGAGCCGGTGAACAGCGGCTCTTCCTGCATCACTGCGCCGACCATGCGGCGCCAACGCGCAAGGCCCAGCCTGGCCAGCGGCACGCCGCCGATCCGCACCTCGCCGCCGGTGGGCGCGTGGATGCCGAGCATGATCTTCAGCAGCGTGGTCTTGCCGCAGCCCGACGGGCCGACGATGGCGACCGACTCACAAGGGTCGATTCGCAGCGAGACATGCGACAGCACGTCGGGCTCGCCGTCGGCGTAGCGGAAGCTGACGTCGACGAGCTCGATACTGGGCGCAGGCTCGGCAGCGCCGGCGTCGCCGGACTCGGCCTCGGGTGCTGTCATCACGATGTCGGCGAGCCGCTCGCCCTGAAGCCGAAGCAACCGCAGCGCGACCCCCTTGTCGACCAGCGCGCTGACACGTTGCGCAAACTGCTCCTTGTAGGCGAAGAACGCGAACAGCATGCCGACGCTGAGCCGCTGGTCGAGAACCAACAGCGCGCCGAGCCAGATCACTGCCACGCGCTCGACGCCGAACAGCAGCCGGTGCGCCACCGAGAACACCAACTCGAGCTTGCGCGACGCCAGTTCGGCATTCATCGTCTCGACCACCAGCGACGAGAATCGCGCGCGCCGCTCCGGCTGTGCGCCGAAGAGCTTGATCGCCTGCACGCCACGCAGCGACTCGAGGAAGTGGCTGGCCTGGCGCGACTCGTGCACCAGCGCCTCCTCGGTGGCCTCGCGCTGGCGTCGCAGCAGGGCCAGCCGCAGCAACCCGTAGAACACCACCGCGGCCAGTGCCAGCATCGTCAGCGGCACGCTGTAGAGCGCCATCATCGCCAGCGTCAGCACCACCATCAGCCCGTCGAGCAGTGCCTCGACGAAGCTCGTCGTCAGCGCCTTCTGGATCTGCTGCACCGCCGAGAAGCGCGACCAGATGTCGCCCGCGTGCCGCTTCTCGAACCAGGCTACCGGCAGCCGAAGCAGGTGGGTGAAGACGTTCAGCAGCCACTGCAGGTTGAGCGATGCCGACAGCACCAGCACCGCCCACGAGCGCGCGGCTGCGGTCGCGGTCTGGATCGCCACCAGCAGCGCGAAGCCGATGCCCAACGTGAGCAGCAGGTCGCGATCGCCGGCGACGAGCACGTCGTCGACCACCCACTGCATGAAGAACGGCGACAGCAGAACGAAGGCCTCGAGCGCGAGCGCGAGCACGAAGATCTGCGCCAGTGCCCGGCGCAGGCCGCCAACCGGCCCCATCAGCTCGGCCAGCCGCGGCGAGCGCCGCTCTCGCCGCGGCACGAAGCCCGGTGCAGGCTGCAGCTCGAGCGCGACGCCGGTGAAGTGCGGCGAGATCTGCTCCAGCGTCATCCGCCGCAGGCCATGGGCGGGGTCGTGCAGCGTCGCGACGCCACGCGACAGCGACACCAGCACGACGAAGTGGTTCATGTCCCAGTGCAGGATGCACGGCAGCCGCAGCTGCGCCAGTTCGTCGAGCTCGGCGCGCAACGGGCGCGAGTGCAGCTGCAGCGCGTCGGCCATGCGCACGATGTCGGCCAGCGTCGCGCCCTTCAGCGAGCTGCTGAACCGCTCGCGAAGCGCCAGCAGGTCGGTCTCCAGCCCATGGTGGCCGGCGACCATCGCCAGGCAGGCGAGGCCGCACTCGGCGCCTTCGGTCTGCAGCACCAGCGGCACGCGGCGCCGCGAGAAGAAGCCGAAGTCGAGCGTTTCGACGGCCAAACGTGCCCCCGCTACAGCCGGCGCGTCAGGCCGAACAGCGGCTCGAACAGCCACTCGATCAGCCGCCGCCGTTCGAGCAGCACGTCGCCCTGCAGGCGCATGCCGGCGGTGAGCGGCTGCTCCCCGCGCGGGCTGGCCGCAGTGTCGAAAGCGACGGTGATGCGGAACAGCGCCTCGCCCGGCCTTGCGCCCGGCGAACCGGCGAGCGAGAGCGCGGCGAGCTCGCCGGCCGCGAGCGGCGTGCGCGATACCTGCAGCACGCGCCCTTCGAGATGGCCGAACTTCTGGTACGGGAAGGCCTCGAGCCGAAGCCGCACGGTCTGCCCGCCCTGCACGAAGCCGACCGCGCGCGACGGTGCATACAGGTGCGCCTGCAGCGTGGCGCCGGCGGGCACCAGGCTGGCCAGCGCCGACGCCGGCGACACCGCCTGCCCGGGTTCGGCGAGCACGGCGCTCACGGTGCCGTCGTGGCTGGCGCGTACCAGCAGCGAACGCTCGGCAGGCTGTTCGGCGGCCTCTCGCGCCAGCGTCGCGAGGTCGCGCTCGAGGTTGCCCTGCACGCCGCGGGTGAGCAACGGCAGGCTGCGGCGCTCGCCGTCGATCTGCGCCCGCTCGCGATCGAGCGTCGCGCGCTGACGCTGCAGCGCCTGCAGCTGCGCCCGCAAGCCGAGAAGCTCCTCCTTCTTGGCCTGCACCTGCGCGTCGGCGATGAACTGCTGGTTGCGCAGCGCTTCCAGCCGCGCCAGCGCCTGCTCGGCGAGCGCGAGCCGCTGGCGGTGCAGTGCGGCCTCGGCATCCGACTGCGCACCTTCGGACTCGATCGCCTGCAGCCGACGGTCGAGTGCAGCGAGCTGCGCTGCGGCCAGGCCCTCCTGCTGGCGCACCGCCTCCTGCAGGCTGCGCTGGCGCTCGGCGAGGCTGCGACGAACCTCGTCCTGCGCCGGCGCGTTGAGCCGCGGCCGGTCGACCGCCAGCACGAAGAGCAGATCGCCGCGCCGCACGGTCTGCCCCTCGGTGACATGGCGCTCGACAACCGTCGCGGCCTCAGCCGGCACGAGCCGGATCAGCCCGCGGTCGGGCACCAGCACGCCGTCGACGGTGGACTTGCGCGTATAGCTGGCGGTAAACAAGAAAGTGCCGACCGCCGAGGCGATCAGCACAACGCCGACCATGACGAGGTCGAGCGAGAGGGGTCGGACAAGCTGGACGCGCCCCAGCCAGGGGCTGCGCCGTGCTTCCAGGGCTTCAACGCGGAAGAGCGGGCGCATCGTCGGGCCACGGGCACGACCGACACGCCCGCCTCACGCGCTCCCTGAGCAACGCGGTTGGCGGCGCCAGGCGGCGCCGTTGTTCAATGATCGGTGGTGTCGTTGACCGTGGCCTGCGGCTCGGAATCCTCCCAGGTTCCCTTGGGGCCACCACCGCTGACATGGCGGAGCAGGTTCGGGTCGAGCGGAACGGGGCCCTTGACTTGCGGTTCGTCGGGGGCTTCGTCGACCGCGAGGTCGAGGTCTTTGGCTGCAGGCATGCGACTTCTCCGGCAATCGCGGGACCATCGGATCCCGCTCTTCGGAGCAAATTGGAGCAGCGCAACGAGACTGCCGACACTGTTACCTCTTACAGGTGCAGTGCCTTCGGCCGTCAGTGGATGAGGCCCAGCCGCAGCGCCTTGAGCACCGCTTGATGTTTGTTCGAGCAGCCGAGCTTGTGCATCGCGTTGTTGACATGCAGCACCGCGGTGCGTTCGCTGATGCCGAGGATCGCGCCCACCTCCCAGGCGGTCTTGCCCTCCATCGTCCAGCGCAGCGCCTCGAGTTCTCGCGGCGTCAGCGCCGGGCGCTCCGGTTGCAGCGGCGGTGGCAGCAGCAGCCGCATCGCGGCGTCCTGCGCGTGCACCGCGAACAGCTGCAGGTCGGCCACCATGCGCTGCAGCTGGCGTGGGTCGCCCGGCAAAGGGCGGTCGCGGTCGACGCCGAGGAAGAAGTGGCGGCTGTCGGGCAGATGCAGCGCGAGTGCAACGCCGGTGCTGTACCCGAACGCGGCCTGCTGCTCCCAGATCTCGCCGGCGCCGGCGCCCACGTAAGTGTCCTGGTTCCAGATGATCGGCACGCTCTTGCGCTTGCAATGCTGCATCACCGGGTCGCGCTTGCCGGACGTGGGGTCGGCAAAGGTCTCCGCGTAGCCCTTGGGGGTGTTGTCGACGACGATGAAGTCGCTGTTGCCGAGGCCGTGGTCGACCACCGTCATTGCCGAGACAGTCTCGAACTCCATTCCGCGGGCGAAACGGACGATCTCGTCGCGGAACTCGTCCCGACTGCCCGCCTGCATCACCGCCGTGTAGCCACCCGCAAGCATGGTTCCTCTCGATCGGCCGGCGCGAGGCATGCGTCACGCGGCACCCTGACAGAGCTTACAGCCCTGGCAGGACTTACAGATGCCGAACCCGGCGCCGATCCACAACCATCGCCGGATGCCGAACGCCACCTTGCACCTGCTCGAGCGCAGTTCGCTCGCCACCATGCCCTGGTCACTGCGGGCCTGGCCGCCGTTATTGTGGCAGCCCGGCGGAGAACGGGCCGAGTTCCGCCACCTCGGCACGCGAGTCACCGCGGGCAGCGGTGGCCTGGGGCGCTGTTACTGTGGGCAGACGCTCTGGGCCGGCTGCTTGGCAGGTGGCGACGCCGGCATGGCCTGGGACTGGGTCGAGATCTCACGCGGAATCGTTGCGATGGCCGACCCGATGTCGGTGATCACCAACCTGCGCATCCTGGGCGGCGAGGGTGAAGTCCTCACCTCCGCCGAGGCAGCGCTTTTCCTCAACGGCATCGTTCACCGGCTGCCTTGGCAAGACGAGGTCGAGAGGGCATTGCACACGCAGCACTGAAGTGAAGTGACGTGACAGCCCCCGGCCGTGGGCGGCCGCTCCCCGGGGGGCGCCGAAGCCGACCGAGAGACCGGATCGGGTCCTGGGCGCTTGCCAGCGCCGCTCCCCCTGTTCACCTGCGGCGACCGGTCCCCGAAGGGATCTCGCCGCCGGCCTACTTCACGGCGTGAACCCGCAGCGCGCGTGCGACGTAGGCGACGCCGGCGGTGGCCACTCCCAGGCAGACGAGCAGCGGCACCGCCAGCTCGGCGGCCGACATCGGCGCGCCTCTCATCACCCGGCCCATCAGCGTGATCTGGCCGAGCGCCGGCACCCACAGATGCCACGGCGACTCGCCCTCCTGGTTGAAGACGATCACCAGGGGCAGCAGCGACACCGCGAGCACGACCACGGTGGCGTTGGCCTGTGCCTCCTTGAAGGTGCGGCAGCGGATCGCGATCGCCATCAGCAGCGCCGCCAGCGCGCCGGCCAGCGGCAGCAGCAGCAGCAGCAGCCAGGCCGCCTCGCGCCAGCCGAATCGCAGCATCGCCGCCAGCGTCTCGCTGCGCAGCAGCCATTGCGCCGGCAGAAAGCTGAAGCACGCCAGCAGCGCGATCAGCATCCCCACCGCCGCCACCGCAGCCCACTTGCCGGCCACCAGCGCCGCCAGCGGCAGCGGGTTGGCGAGCAGAGGCTCGAGCGAACCGCGTTCGCGCTCGCCGGCGGTGGTGTCGAGCGCAGCATTGAGTGCACCGTAGAGCACCGCCATCAGCACGAAGAAGGGCACCATCGTCGCCAGTTGCGCGGCGCGCGCTGCGGGGTCGGCGAGGTCGCGTTCCTCGACGCGTACCGCCTCCAGCACGGCCGGTGGAACGCCGCGCACCGCCAGCCGCAGCGTCGCCTGCTCCTGATTGAAGCCGCGCAGCAGACGCAGCAACCGCCCCTGGCTGGCTCGCGCCCGCGGGTTGGTGCTGCTCGACAGCAGATCGACCTCGGGCACCTCGCCGCGCGCGAGCTCGACCTCGAAGCCGGCGCGAACGACGAGCACCGGGTCGGCGAGCTTGTTGTCCTCGAGCGCCTTTTCGTAGCCCGGCGGCGCGGTGCGCACGAGGTAGGTCTGGCGTTCGAGATAGTTGCGCAGCGTCGGCGCGTGCTCGATGCCGTCGACGACGATCTCGCGCGCCTCGGCGCGGCGCTCGGCACCGGCCACCAGCGACGAGATCAGCACCAGCACCATCGGCCCCACCGCCACCGACGACAGCAGCACCACCGCGAGCGTTCGGCGGTCGCGCAGCGCATCGACGATCTCCTTCACGAACACCAGCCAGGCGTGCTGCAGCGGCGTCACGGCGCAGCCCCCCCGCCCCCGAAGGCGAGTCGCACGAAGGCCTCCTCGAAATCTGTCGTGGCGGCACTCGCGGTCAGTTCGGCGACGGTGCCGTCGGCGACGGTGCGACCGTGCGCGACGATCGAAACACGATCGCACAGCCGCTCGACCTCTTGCATGATGTGGGTCGAGAAGACGATGCACTTGCGCTGCTCGTCGCGCAGCCGGCGCAGCGTGTCGCGCAGCGCACGCGTGGCGAGCACGTCGAGCCCGTTGGTCGGCTCGTCGAGCACGATGTTCGGCGGGTCGTGAACGAGCGCACGCGCGAGCGCCGTCTTCATCCGCTCGCCCTGGCTGAAGCCCTCGGTGCGGCGGTCGAGCAGCGGCACCATCTCGAGCAGACGCGCCAGCTGCTCGGTGCGCGCCTCGGCGGCGTCGCACGCCATGCCGTGCAGCCGCGCGTAGTAGACGATGTTCTCGCGCGCGGTCAGCCGCGGGTAGAGGCCGCGGGCGTCGCTCAGCACGCCGATGCGCGACAGTGCGTCCTGCGGCCGCGCCACGACATCGATGCCGTCGACGACCACCTGCCCGGCGTCGGGCACCAACAGCGCGGCGACGATGCGCAGCGTGGTCGTCTTGCCGGCGCCGTTGGCGCCGAGCAGCCCGGTGATGCAGCCGTCCGCGGCATGCAGGCTGACGTCGCGCACCGCGTGCACGACCTGCGCGCGAGCCCCCCGCCCGCGGACGAAACGCCGCGCCAACGAACGGACTTCGATCACCGTGCTTCCCCGGCCGCGCGCGGCAGCACGAATGCCGGTGGTCGCGGCACCGCACGCGCGCAGTCGGTTTCGACCGCCAACGCGTCGGCGTCGGTCTCGGCATCGATGAAGCGAAAGACCACGTCGCGGAGGCAGGGCAGCGACATCACGCCGTGGCCGGCATGGGGCACCACGACGTGGCGAGCCTTCGCCCCGAGCGCGGCGGCGACGCGTTCGCCGTGGCGCGGCGGAGTCACCGGATCGAGCGCGCCGGAAAGCAGCAGCGTCGCCGGGCCCGCTGGTGGCAGCGTGTAGAAGGCAGCGGGCACCTCGCCGCGTGGCCAGCCCTCGCAGGCGCGGCGGTATTGCGCGGCGAAGGCGTCGCCGAAGTCACCACCCGCTGGCGCCGCCACGGCGGCCATGCGTGGCAGATCCTCCGAGCACACCACCGAGAAGTGCATGCCCTGCGCGAGCGCCGGCCGCCTCGCGCCGCTGCCGCCGAGCGCGCCGGCCAGCCCGACCAGCGGCTGCCAGCGCCCCTGCGCCGCTTCGCTCACCGCCAGCGGCAGCGCCGACGACAGCACCGGCGAATAGAGCGCGGCGCGAAGGAGTGCGACGACGAGGTCGCGGGTCAGCAGCAGCCGCTCCTGGGCGAGCGTCACCGGGTGCACCAGCGTGGTTTGCTGCGGCAGTGCGGCGAGCAGCGAACGCCATTGCGCGGCCAACGCCGGGTAGCGGGCGGCACACGCGGCGTCGGCCGCGCACCAGGCGAGCAGCGCGTCGAGGGCGGACTGCGCGTCGACGCCGATCGACGCCGGAAGCGCCATGTCCGGCGGCGCAACGCCGTCGATCACCACCCGCCGCACCGCGGCAGGGTAGGCGCGCAGGAACTCGATCGCGGCGCGGGTGCCGTAGGAGCCGCCGACGAGGTTGATGCGCTCGGCGCCGAGCGCGCGGCGCACCGCGTCGACATCCTGCATCGCCACCCAGGTGGTGTAGTGACGCAGGTCGCCATGAGGCAGCGACTGCAGCCGCTCGCGGCAGCGCTGCAGCTGCGCGAGCTGGGCCTCGGGGTCGGCGCTGTCGCGAAGCGGCCGCGTCGGCGGCACATCGTCGCAGTCGAGCGGTGCGCTGCGCCCGGTCCCGCGCTGGTCGACGAACACGAGATCGCGCCGGTTGGCGAGCCGCGCGAGCAGCGGGCCGACCGCACCGGCGAGCGCCACCGCGCTTTGCCCGGGCCCGCCGGCGAAGAAGAACACCGGGTCGGCCCTCTTGTGCCGGGCCAGTGCCGGCAGCACCGCGTAGTGCACTTCGATCGTCCGGCCTTGCGGCGCCGCCGGGTCGAGCGGCCGCACGACATGGCCGCACATCGCGCGTGATTCGACCCCGGGCAGTCGGCAGGGCGTGGGCGGCGCAGCGTCGGCCGCCCACGCCGGGGCTGCAGCGGCGAGGAATGCGGTCGCCGCCGCGAGTCCCTTGCGCGTCACGCGGTGAGTCGCATTGCAGCTGGGAAGCATCGGCGCATTCTGGCGTGCCCACACCGTCGATCGCAGGCTTCGCGGGCGAACGGCCGATTCGGACGCGCGAGCAGCCGCCGAGGCCGGCCCGGCGGCGGCGACCTCCCAAGTTGATCCGGCTCCGCCGGGCAACTTGAACCCCCGCGGGGGGCGGGTCGGGCTGGCCCGGCCCTGGGGGTGCTCAGGCCAGCATGCGCGAGAGCTCACCCGTCGCGATCAGCGCCTTCAGGTCGTCGGCGCCGCCGACCAACATGCCCTTCACGAAGACCATCGGAAAAGTCGGCCAGCCGGTCCACATCTTCAACGCGTTGCGGCGTCGCCACTCGCCGAGGTAGCTGCCGTATTCGAGATAGTGGTGCTCGATGCCGGCCTCGCGCAGCATCGCCCGCGCGCGCCGCGGGTGAGGGTTGCCGCGCATGCCGACCACGACGACCGCATGGCGGCCGATGGCGTCGCGAACCTCGTCGACAATGTCGTGGTGCCGGCGCGCGATGCGATCGCGGATCGCCGGGTGGATCTGGGCCTCGTCGAGCACCGGTCGGGGCATGGGCAATCACCTCCAGCCCGTGAGGCTACCAGCCTGGCCGACCCATGCCGCGGCGGCGGCATCCGTGACCAACTGCCGCTTCGCCGTGTGGCCGCGGCCCGGCGCAGCAGCGGCGGATCCGGGCCGGCGCAGGCATCATTACGCCCTCTCGCGGCGGCCCACCGGCCGCCGATCGATATTCTTTCCATCGAGACCGCCATGACGATTCGCACGACCCCGGTTCTGATCGGACTCGCCACCGCGGTGCTCATGGCCTGCGGCGGCGGCGGCGAGAAAGACTTGATGGCCTCGGCGCGCGACTATTACGCCAAGCGCGAGTACAAGTCGGCGGTGCTGCAGCTCAAGAGCGCGCTGCAGAAGAACGCCCAGTCCGGCGAGGCGCGCTACCTGCTTGGCAAGTCGCTGCTCGAGCTGGGCGACCTCACCGCCGCGACCGTCGAGCTGCGCAAGGCGCAGGACCTCAAGTACGACGCCGATCTTGTTGTGCCGGTGCTCGCACAGGCGCTGCTGCGTCAGGGCGAGAGCCGGCAGATCGTGTCCAGCTACACCGCGGTGCAGCTCTCGACGGCGCAGGCCACGGCCGACCTCAAGGTGGTGCTCGCCACGGCTCACATGGCACTTGGCGACAAAGCGCGTGCCGACGACGAGCTGAACGAGGCCGCGCGGCTGGTTCCCGGCCATCCCGGGGCGAAGCTGCTCTCGGCGCGCATCGCCGCGAGCAAGAACGAGCTGCCGAGGGCCCAGGCGCTGGTCGACGAGGTGATCGCAAAAGACCCGAGTTCAGCCGACGCCCATGTGCTGAAGGGCGAACTGCTGCTCGTCGCGCAGAAGGACCGCAAGGCCGCGCTCGAGGCCTTCCGAAAGGCGATCGAGATCAAGCCTGACCATCTCGGCGCGCATGTCGCCGCTGTGACCACGTTGTTCGCAGAGAACGACGCCGAAGGTGCCACCAAGCAGGTGGCGGAAATGAAGAAACGCTTCGCGAACCACCCGCGCACGCGCATGTTCGAGGCCGAGATCGCGTTCGCCGCGAAGGACTACAAGGCGGCGCGCGAACACATCCGGCCGGTGGTTCAGGCCTACCCGAACAACGCGCTGGCCCTGCAGGTGGCCGGTGCCGCCGAGTACCGGCTCGGCGCGCTGCAGCAGGCCGAGACCTATCTGGCCAAGGCCTTGCAGCTCAATGCGGAGCTGCCGATCGCGCGGCGCATGCTGGCCCAGCTGTACCTGCGCACCGGCCAGCCGCAGCGTGCGCTGACGACGCTGCAGCCGATGCTCGAGAAGAACCCCGGCGTCGCGACGTTGCAGCTCGCCGCCGAGGCGCACCTGCAATCGGGCGACAGCAAGCGCGCCGAGGAGTTCTTCCAGCGCGCATCGAAGATCAAGCCCGACGACCCGCGAATCCGCACCGCGCTCGCGCTCAGCGAGTACAGCAAGGGCAAGACCGACAGCGCGATCCACGAACTGGAGTCGATCGCCGCCAGCGACAAGGGCGCGCTGGCCGAGCTCGCGCTGGTGGCCGCGCACCTGCGAAAGAAGGAAGTCGACAAGGCGCTGAAGGTGATCGACGGGCTCGAGAAGAAGATGCCCGACAAGCCGGTGGCCGCGATGCTGCGCGGCCGGGTGCTGGCGATCAAGAAGGACTTCGAGGGCGCGCGCAAGAGCTTCGAGAAGTCGCTGCAGATCGACCCGCTGTACTTCCCCGCGGCGGCCGGGCTGGCGGCACTCGATCTCGCGGGACAGAAGGCCGAGGAGGCGCGCAAGCACTTCGACAAGATCATCGCCGCCGACCCTGGAAACAGCGCTGCGAAGCAGGCCTTGGCGACCTTGCTCGTGCGCTCCGGCAACACCGGCGACGAGGTCGCGAAGCTGCTGACCGAAGTCGTCAAGGCCAACCCGAGCGACGTGCGCGCGCAGCTCACGCTGATCAACTTCTACGGCAGCCGGGGTGATGCCAAGCTCGCCTTGACGGCCGCGCGGGAGGCGAGCACCGCGCTCGTCGACCACCCGGAGATCCTGATGATCCTCGGCCGGACGTATCTGGCGGCCAACGACCAGCAGCAGGCGATCACCACCTTCAACCGCTTGTCGACGCTGCAGCCGAAGTCGCCGATGCCTCATCTGGGGCTGGCCGACGCGCACATGGCGCTGAAGGACCGCACGTCGGCGGCACGCAGCCTGAAGCGAGCGCTCGAGCTCGAGCCGCGCCTCGTGCATGCCCAACGCGGTCTCGTCAACATCGCGCTCGCCGACAAGCAGCCGTCGGTGGCGATGGAGACCGCGCGCGCCGTCCAGAAGCAGCATCCGAACGAGGCGGTCGGCTGGGTGCTCGAAGGTGATGTCGAGGCCAGCCGCAAGAACTTCACGACTGCGCTTGCCGCCTACCAGACCGGGCTGAAGAAGAACAACCCCAACGAGGCCGCCACCCGCACCCACGGCGCGATGATCGCTGCAGGCCAGGCCGCCGAGGCGGAGAAGTTCGCGCAGCGCTGGGTTGCCGATCACCCGAACGATCCGCTGTTCTCGTTCTACCTGGCCGATCGTGCGCTCGCCGCGAAGGACTATGCGCTTGCCGAGTCGCGCTATCGCGAGGTCATCCGGCTGCAGCCGAACAACGCGCTCGCGATCAACAACGTCGCCTGGCTGATGGTGCAGCAGAACAAGCCCGGGGCGGTGCCTTTCGCCGAGAAGGCCAACCAGTTGCTGCCCGGCCGCCCGGCGATCATGGATACGCTGGCCGGTGCGCTGGCCACCGAGAAGCAGCTCCCGAAGGCGATCGAGATCCAGAAGGCGGCCGTCGAGCGTGCGCCGGAGGAAGGCCTGCTGAGGATGAACCTCGCCAAGCTCTACATCCAGGGCGAGCAGAAGGCGCTGGCGCGGCAGGAACTCGAGCGGCTCGAGAAGATGGGCCGTTCGAAGTACGCCAACCAGGAAGAGGTGGCCAAGCTGTTGAAGAGCCTGTAGCCCCTGCGGGCAGCGCCCCGCGCGGCGGCCGCCAGCCTCACGCCAGGTGGGCGGCGGCCAGCAGTTCCTGCGTGTAGGGGTTCGCCGGCGCGGCGAACAGGCTCTCGGCCTCGCCGGCCTCGACGACGTCACCGTCCTTCATCACCAGCACCTGGTGCGACATCGCGCGGACGACCGCGAGGTCGTGGCTGATGAAGACATAGGCCAGCCCATGGTCGGCCTGCAGCTGGGACAGCAGCGCGAGCAGTTGCTGCTGCACCGAGACGTCGAGTGCCGAGGTCGGCTCGTCGAGCACCAGCACTTCGGGGCGCAGCACCACCGCGCGGGCGATCGCGATGCGTTGGCGCTGGCCGCCGGAAAACTCGTGCGGGTAGCGGTGCAGCACGCCGGAGACGCCGTGACGCTCGCTGAGGCCAACCTCGTCGAGCATCTGCTCCACCAGGCGCTCACGCTCGGCGGGCGCGAGGTCGGCGCGGTGCAGCGCCAGCCCCTCCCCGACGATCTGGCCGACCGTCAAGCGCGGCGACAACGACGCGAACGGGTCCTGGAACACCACCTGCATGCGCCGCCGCATCGCACGCAGCGCCTGGCGCGGCGCATCGTCGATGCGGCGGCCGTCGAGTTCGATCTGGCCGGCGGCGATCGGCTGCAGCGCCAGCAGCGCCATGCCGAGCGTCGTCTTGCCGGAACCCGACTCGCCGACGATGCCGAGTGTCTCCCCGCGCCGCAGTTCGAGCGTCGCCTGCCGCACTGCGTGCAGCACGTGGCGGGCGAACCAGCCGCGGCGCGACACGAACTCGACGCCCACGCCGCTGGCGCGCAGCAGCACCGGCGCGTCGGCCGGCAGCGGCTTCACGATCCGCTGCGGACGGCTCGCGAGCAGCCGCTTGGTGTACGCGTGCTGCGGCGAGTCGAAGACGACCGTCGTCGGCCCGCACTCGACCAGCTGGCCTCGCTCCATCACGCCGACGCGGTGCGTGAAGCGGCGGACGAGGTTGAGGTCGTGCGTGATGAACAGCAGCGCCATCCCCATCTCGGCCTGCAGCTCGTCGAGGAGAGCGAGGATTTGCGCCTGGATCGTGACGTCGAGCGCGGTGGTCGGCTCGTCGCAGATCAGAAGCTGCGGCTTGCAGGCGAGCGCCATCGCGATCATCGCGCGCTGGCGCTGCCCGCCCGAGAGCTGGTGCGGGTAGGCGTCGACCCGGTGTTCGGGGTCGGGGATGCCGGTGCGCGCCAGCAGCTCGACGGCACGTGCTCGGGCCGCGTTCGGGCGCATCGCCTCGTGCAGCTCGAGCACCTCGGCGATCTGGTTGCCCACCGTGTAGAGCGGGTTCAGCGCCGTCATCGGCTCCTGGAAGATCATGCCGACGCGCGCGCCGCGGATGCCGCGCATCTCGCGGTCGGACTTGTCGCGCAGGTTTTCGCCGGCGAAGCGGATCGCACCGGAGGTGGTCGCGGCATCGACGAGGCCGAGGATCGACAGCGCGGTGATCGACTTGCCCGAGCCCGACTCGCCGACGAGCGCGAACTTCTCGCCCTGGGCGATCGAGAACGAGACCTCGTCGACGACGGTGCTGGCGCCGAAGCGAACGCTCAGGCGATCGATCTCGAGCAACGGCCCGTTCATGATCGTGACCCCAGCCGAGGCTTGCCGTGGATCCGGCTTTGCCGGTCCACTGGCAAGGCCCCCCTGGGGGGCAGCGACCAGGAGGGAGCGTGGGGGCTCCATGCCCGCAGCGACCGGGAGGGAGTGTGGTGGCTCACGACTTCCGCGTGTCGAAGGCGTCGCGCAATGCGTCGCCGATGAAGGTCAGCAGCAGCATCGTCGTCACCAGCAGCCCGAAGGTGGGCACGATGATCCACCAGGCCGACAGGATGTTCTTGCCCTGCTTGAGCAGGTCGCCGAGCGACGGCACGTCGGGCGGCACGCCCAGGCCGAGGAAGTCGAGCGAGGTCAACGCCAGGATCGCGGTGCCCATGCGGAACGGCAGGAAGGTGATCACCGGCGTCAGCGAATTCGGCAGCACGTGGCGGCGGATGATCTGCCAGTTGCTGAGCCCGAGCGCTCGCGCGGCCTTCACGAAGTCGAGGTTGCGGTTGCGCAGGAACTCGGCGCGAACGTAGTCCGACAGCCCCATCCAGCCCCACAGCGACAGCAGCACCAGCAGCAGCAGCAGAGAAGGCTCGAAGATCGACGCGAAGATGATCAGCAGGTACAGCTCGGGGATCGCTCCCCAGATCTCGACCAGCCTCTGCATGCCGAGGTCGAGCCGGCCGCCGAAGTAGCCCTGCACGGCACCGGCAGCGATGCCGATCGCGGTGCCGACGATGGTCAGCGCGATCGCAAACCAGGCGCTGATGCGGAAGCCGTAGAGCAGGCCGGCGACCATGTCGCGGCCCTTGGTGTCGGTTCCGAGCCAGTTGCCGCTGCTCGGCTCCACCGGGTTGAGCCGGCGCGAGAAGTAGTCGATCGAGCGCGCGGAATGGCGATTGATCGTGAACAGCGCCAAGTTGCCGGGCTTGTCGAGCAGCGCGGTGACGAAGGGGTCCTTCCAGTCGGTGGCGGTGTCGAAGTCGCCGCCGAGCGCACGTTCAAGCGGGTTCGAGAACATCGGCGCGTACCACCGGCCGTCGATGCGCGCGACGATCGGGCGGTCGTTGCTCACCAGCTCGGCGAAGGTCGCCACCAGCAGCATCGCTGCGAACACCCACATCGACCAGAAGCCGAGCCGGTTGCGCTTGAAGCGCGCCCAGGCGCGGCGCCCCGGCGATTGGCCGGGGGATGGCGGAACGGCGGCCGCCGCGGTGGTGTCTCCGGCTGCCGCGCTCACCGCGCCACCTTTTCGAACTGCACCCGCGGGTCGACGATTACGTAGGTGATGTCGGCAAGCAGCTTGACGACGAGCCCGATCAGCGTGAACAGGTACAGCGAACCGAGCACCACCGGGTAGTCGCGCCGGATCACCGACTCGTAGGCCAGCAAGCCGAGCCCGTCGAGCGAAAAAAGCGTCTCGATCAGCACTGCGCCGGCGAAGAAGGCGCCGATCACCGCCGCCGGCAGGCCGGTGACGAGCGGGATCAGCGCGTTGCGGAAGATGTGCTTGTAGAGCACGCGCCGCGGGTCGAGCCCCTTCGCGCGCGCCACCAGCACGTACTGCTTTCGAATCTCCTCGACGAAGGTGTTCTTCGTCAGCATCGTCAGCACCGCGAAGCTGCCGATCACCAGGCAGGTGAGCGGCAGCGCCAGGTGCCAGAAGTAGTCGACGATGCGCGCCCCCCAGGCCATCTCGTCCCAGTCGTCGGAGGTCAGCCCGCGCAACGGGAACCAGTCGAAGAAGCTGCCGCCGGCGAAGAGCACGATCAGCAGCAGGCCGAGCACGAAGCCAGGGATTGCGTAGCCGACGAGCACGAAGACGGTGGTCACGGTATCGAAGCGCGAGCCCTCGCGCACCGCCTTGGCGATGCCGAGCGGGATCGAGATCAGGTACGAGATCAGGAAGCTCCACAGCCCGAGAGAGATCGAGACCGGCAGCTTCTCCTTGATCACTTCCCACACCCCCTTGTTCTGCAGGAAGCTGCGGCCGAGGTCGAAGCGCGCGAAGCTCCAGAGCATCTCGACGTAGCGCACATGCGCCGGCTTATCGAAGCCATAGAGCTTCTTCAGCTCTTCGAGCTGCTTCTTGTCGAGGTCGCGGCCGGCCTTGTAGGCGCTGCGCTCGCTGTCGCGTGCCTCGGCGAGGATCTGCTCGACCGGCCCGCCGGGGACGAACTGCATGACGACGAAGGTGATGGTCAGCGCACCGAGCAGCGTCGGCACCATCAGCAGCACACGTTTGACGATGTAGGCCAGCATGCGCGGTCGCTCAGCGGGGGGGCTTCTTCTCGAGCGACTTGTCCCACCAGGTCCAGATTGGCCAGGGCCCGAACTCGATGAAGCCCGAGATCAGGTGCACGGCGCTGAAGTGGTCGGCTTGCACCTTCGGGATGCCGAACTTGTTCCAGTGCGAGACGTTCTCGGTATCGCCGTACAGGTCCGGGATCTGGTAGTGGTTCCACATCACCACGCGGTCAAACGCGCGCGCCGCATCCTGCAGTTGCTGGAGCGTCTGCGCGCGGCCCATCGCGGCGAGCAGGGCGTCGACGGCCGGGTCCTTGACGCCGCGGTAGGCGTCGTTGCCCTCCTGGTCGGCGGCCTCGCTGCCATACAGGCGCACGAGGTCGGGCACGCGCGGCAGCGTGAAGTCGGGTTCGACGATGGTCACCATGTCGTAGTCGTACTTCTCGAGCCGGCGGCGAAAGAGCGCAAAGTCGACGATGCGCTGCTTCAGCTCGATGCCGAGCTTGGCCATGTTCTGCTGCCAGTCGTTGATCGGCGACTCGCGCACCTCGAGGTACTCGATCACGAACGGCTCGCCCGCGGCGTTGCGCAGCTTGCCGTCGGGTGCGAGCTTCCAGCCGGCCGCGGCGAGCAATTCGCGCGCGCGCAGCAGGTTGCGGCGCAGGCCGTTGGGGTCGCCGGCGGTGGTCGGCGGCTTGTACGGCGGCCCGAAGACCTCGGGCGGGACCTTGCCACGCAACGGTTCGAGAAGCGCCAGCTCACCGGTGCTCGGCGTTCCCTGGGCGGCGAAGGGCGAGTTGTTGAAGACGCTGTAGGCCCGCTTGTAGATGCCGGTCTTGCTCATCGCCTCGAAGTCGTAGGTGAGGGCGATGGCTTCGCGAACGCGCCGATCCTGGAACTTAGGCTGGCGCAGGTTCAGGTTGTAGGCCTGCAGCCCCTTGCCGGTCGCGGTGGTCATCGGGTGCTTGACGATGCGGCCGTCGTCCCACTTCGGGCCCCTGTGCAGCAGCACCCAGGCCCCGGCACTCAGCTCGCGCATGAGGTCGAACTCGCCGGCCTTGAAGGCCTCGCGCGCGACCGCGTGGTCCTGGTACATGCGGTAGACGACGCGGTCGAAGTTGAAGTGCCCACGCCGCACCGGGTGGTCGGCGGCCCAGTAGGTCGGGTCGCGAACGAACTCGATTCGGCGTGGCATCTCGAACTTGCCGATCTTGTAGGGACCGGACGTGATCGGAATCTCGGTGACGATCTCGTCGAACTTCTTGCCGGCGCCCCAGCGCTCCGAGAAGACCGGCATCAGGCCGGCGATGAAGACCTGGTCGCGCGAGCGTTCGCGCAGGTCGAAGCGCACCGTGCGCTCTTCCTCGGCGACCACCCGCTCGACCCCGGTCAGCTGCGCCTGAACGTCGGGGCCAGCCTCCTTGCCGGAGAGCATCCGGAAGCTGTGGACGACATCCGTGGCCAGAACCGGCTGGCCATCGTGGAAGCGCGCACGCGGGTCGATGCGGAAACGCACGTGCGAGAAGTCCGGCGCCACCCAGATGTCCTGGGCGAGCAGGCCGTACATCGTTTGCGGTTCGTCCTGCACGAGGTGGGCCAGCCCCTCGACCATCCAGATCAGCACGCCGGCGGGGGCGTTGCCCCGGGTCGTCCAGGGGTTGAACTTGTCGAAGCTCGAGCGGCGGTCGGGGTTGCGAAGCTTCAGCGTGCCGCCCTTGGGGGCTTCGGGGTTCACGTAGCCGAAGTGCGTGAAGCCGCTCGGGTACTTCGGCATGCCGTAGGCAGCGAAGGCATGCACCCAGCGGCCGGTGGCCGTCGGTGCGGCCTCGGCGGGCGCCGACGGAGCAGGAGCCGCCGCGGCCCAAGGTGAGGCCGTCGCCATCAGCGCCCAGAACACCATCACGGTCCGGCTGCCGAACCCGCCCACCCACATCGTCCTGACCCTTCGACCCTCGGCGACGGCGCGCCCGACCCGGCCACCCGGCCGCAAAGCGCGCAAGTCTGTCACAGCGTGGCAGGCAAACCGCGGCGCCGCGCGACGGAACGCAACCCCGGCCGACGCGCGGCGGCGGCGGTGTGCCGAGGGGCCGGCGCGCCGATCAAGCCTCGGGCTTGGCCGGGCTGAGCACGCTGCGGCAGGTTTGACGGCGCCCGTCGGCCGCGGGCAGGCGCTGGCACACTGCGTCGAGCTGGGCCTGAAGCCGCTTCACCGCTGCGGCGTTCTGGCTGTCCTTGCTCCAGGCCACGAGCTTGGTGCCGATTCGTTGAAGCGAGCGCGCACTGCGTTCGTAGAAGGCGCCAGGATCCTTGGCGGCCTCGGCCAGGAGCTGGCTGGCGACCTTTTCGATGCGCGCACCGTCCCGAGGTGCAAGGTCGACCAGCGCTCCCAGGTAGCCCGCCCCCCACTGCAGGCGCGTCGCCGGGCCCTCGCTGCGATCGAAGGCCTGGCCGTACCAGCGCAGGGCCTCGTCGTTACGGCCGAGCTTGCGCGCGTTGCCGCCGAGCTGGCTCATCAAATAGTAGGGCGAGTGGCTGCGCGCGAGGTTGCCTCTCAGCAGCGCGTCGCTGTCGTCCCAAAGGCCGGCGCGACCGAGTGCGTAGGCGGCGTAAGTGATCACCGCCTGGCGCTCGTAGCCGTCGGTGATCTCGCGGTCGGCTCGCCCGACCTGTTCACGCACCTCGCGAAGCAGTGGCTCGGGGAGCTTCACGCGCGCAGCACCCTTCGGTTCCGCCAACCGCGCGAGCTCGATGCGGGACACGAGTGCCGCCAGCCGGTCACTGCGCGACAGCGTCGTGTCGCCTTGCAGCCGCTGCAAGGCCGCCTCGAACGCCGCCACCAGCGGCGCGCGCTCGGGGGCATCATCGTCGGCCAGCGTGCGAACGATCGCCGGCGCGGCGCTGCCCGCCAGCACGTCCATCTGCGTGCGCGTCAGTGCCGGGTCGGCCAGCACGGCGTGCACGAGGCGGCGCATCGGATCATCCGCCTTGACCCCCTTGCCGTCGTCGCTGGCCGCGATCGCCTTCAGCCACAGCCGGGTGGTCGTCTCCTTGTCCGCCGCCGACGAGCCGCTGGCCACGGCGAGCTGGGCCAGCAGCCCGGCAACGTCGCCCTTGGGCACCAAGCGCTGCTCGTCGGTTTCCCAGGAGTAGAAGGCGAGCAGGCGCCACTCGTTCGCGGCAAGCGGCTTGCCGTCCCGGACGTCAGCGAGCACCGACTTCACCGGGCGCCCCCCCGAGAGCCCGAGCCGCAGCACCGCCATCACCTGCTCCGCGTCGGCGTCACCCGGGAGCCGGGTGATCTCGGTGCCGTCGGGCTTGAACAGGACCACCGTCGGGTAGCCGCTGACCTTGAAACGCTGCCCGAGCCTTTGCGCCCCGGGGCGGTCGCCATCGACATGCACCGCGACGAAGGACTTTGCCTGCAGCGCGAAGTCCTGCCGGTTGAACAACGTCGCCTTGAGCTGGTTGCAAGGCGGGCACCACGTGGCGCCCCAGTACACAAGGACGGGCTTGCCCTGCGGTCGCGCGGCGGCAAAGGCGCGGTCGACATCGGCGTCGGTGGCGGCGGGCACCCAGGCGACGTTGGCTGAGGGCAGACCGGCGGCCGAAGCGGACGCGAGACAACCAGCCAGGAACAACGCAGCCACAAAGCGAACGAAGACCATTCGAACCTCCGATGCAAGGGTTGCTGAATTGTGCGCCGGTTGCTGTGCCAGGGCGGCTGCGTGCGCAAAACCCACGCATGACCGACAGCCCGATCCTCTAAAGTGCCGACCGTGACTGACCGCCACCCGCCCACGCTGCGCGCCGCGCGCCCCCTTGCTGCTTGGTCGCTCGCGCTGCTTGCGGCCGCTGCAATGGCCGCGGTCGACCCCAAGGCCTCGCGGTTCTATGAAGACGCCTTGACGCGCTACGAGCGCAACGACATGGCCGGCGCCGTCATCCAGTTGAAGAACGCGCTGAAGATCGACCGCACGATGCTGTCGGTGCATGTGCTGCTTGGCAAGGCACTGCTTGCCAACCGCGACATCATCGCCGCAGAGGTGGCATTCGACGACGCACTTCGCCTGGGTGTCAACCGCGCCGAGGTGGTGGTCCCGCTCGCCCGTGCGGTTGCGGCGCAGGCCAAGGCGCAGCAGATCGTCGAGCAGCCCCGTTTCGCGGTGGCCGGGCTGCCGCCAGGGGTTCAGGCGCAGATGCTGCTGATCCGGGCCGGCGCCTTTTCAGATCTTGGCGACATGCGGGCCGCACTGAGGGCGGTGGAGGAGTCGCGGGCGATCGACCCTGTCTCCCCGGACAGTTGGCTTGCCGAAGTGCCGATCCGGATTCGCGCCCGCCAGTTCTCCGAGGCCCTGGCCGCGGCCGACCGGGCGACCGCGATCGCTCCGTCGTCGGCCGAGGCGTTGTACTTGCGCGGTACCGTGCTGCATTCACGAGGGGAATCGAAAGGTGCGCTGTCCGCCTACGATCGGGCTATCACGCTGCAACCGGGGCACACCGAGGCGCTGGTGTCGCGCGCCGGTCTGCTGCTCGACCTTGGCAAGCGCGCGGAAGCGGCGCGCGATGTCGCGGAACTGCTGCGCAGCGCGCCGACCGAACCCAGGGGCCGCTACCTCGAGGCGCTGATCGCCGAGTTCGAGGGCAACAGCGCCGCTGTAAAGACCGCGTTGAATGAGATCACGTCGCTGCTCGATCCGGTGCCGATCGAGTTCCTTCGCTACCGCCCGCAGATCCTGATGCTCGGCGGGATGTCCCATTACGGGCTCGGTCAGACGGAGAAGGCCAAGCCGTACTTCGAGGCGGTTCAGCGACAGCAGCCGCAGGGTCCTGCTTCGAAGCTGCTCGCTCAGATCTACATCGGCGAGAAGAACATCGACCGCGCCATCGAGTCTCTAGAGGCCTACCTGAAGGGCCAGCCGCGCGACGCGCAAGCGGTGCAGCTGCTGGCTTCGGCGCACATGGCTCAGGGCCGCCATGCGAGGGCAACGCAGCTGATGCAGGAGGCGCTGCGCGCTCAGGATCTGCCGGCACTCCACACCACGCTCGGGATGAGCCTGCTCGGAGGCGGAAAGTATGTCGATGCCGTGGCGACTCTCGAAGGCGCACTTCGCAAGGACCCACGGCAGATCGCCGCTGGCGTCGCGCTCGCGAACATCTACCTCCAAAGCGGCCAGCCGTCGAAAGCACTGCCGGTGGCCGAGGCACTCCTCAAGCAGAAGCCCAAGGACCCCGGCTTGCTGAATCTCGTCGGCTCCGCGCGCGCCGCTGCCGGCAATGCTGCTGGGGCGCGGTTGGCCTTCGAGGATGCTGTGAAGGGCGATGCAGCCTTCATGTCGCCACAGGTCAACCTTGCCCGGCTGGACATCGAGGCTCGAAACTACGACGCGGCCGGCGCAAGGCTGAACACGGTGCTGCGAGCCGAGGATCGCAACGTCGACGCCATGATGGAACTGGCCCGCGTGCACGAGCTTCGCGGCCAGAACGCGGAAGCCCAGCGCTGGTTCGAGAAGGCCGACGACCACAGCGGCGCAACGACCGTCAGCTCCGGAATCGCGCTCATCGACTTCCACTTGCGCCAGCGCCGCCCCGATGCTGCCCTGGAGGCATCGCGCCGCATCGCCGGCAAAGCGCCGGACACGGTGCCCGTGCTGGTGGCGCTGGCCCGGGTCGCGCTGGCCAATGGTGATACCACCGGTGCTCGCGCCAACCTCACGCGCGCCGCAACCGCCGCCAGCTACAACCCCTCGCTGCTGGTACAGATCGCGCTGCTGCAGCTCGACGCTGGCCATCTGGCCGGGGCCGCCTACAGCGCGGAGAAGGCCCTCAGCGAACGCCCCGACTTCCTGCCGGCCCTGGCGCTGCTGACAGACATCGACGTTCGCCAGGGGGATCTTGCCAAGGCCGAACAGAGGGCACGCGCAGTTCTGGCCAGAAACCCCCGCACCGGGGTCGGCCACGCGTTGCTCGGCGACATTGCGGCCGCGCGCAAGCAGTTGCCCGCGGCGATCGAGAGCTACCGTCGCGCTCACCAAGCCGACCAGAGCACCGAGAGCCTGCTCAGGCTGTTTGGTGCCCTGGGCGGAAGCGACCCCGCTGCGGCTCTGCGACTTGCAGAGCAATGGTTGAAGACGCGGCCGCGCGACTTCGCTGTCCATCGGGCGCTGGGTGATGCCCACGCGCGTCAGGGCAACCTGAGCGAGGCGCGAGCCAGCTACGAGGCCTTGCTCCGGCTGCGCTCCGATGACGCTGAAGCCCTGAACAACCTGGCCAACCTGCAACTTCTTCAGGGTGATGTCCCTGCCGCGGTCAGGAGCGCCGAACAGGCGATGCGACTCCAGCCGGGAACGCCCCACATCATTGGCACCGCCGGCTGGGCAGCCTTCAAGGCAGGGCAGATCGACCGCAGCCTGCAGTTGTTGCGCGACGCCCGGCTGCGCGACCCCAACAATCCTGACACCCGCTTCTTCCTCAGCAACGTGTTGGCCAGCGTGGGGCGAAAGACCGAGGCGCGCGAGGAACTCGAGGTGGCGCTGCGTGGCGGGCGAGACTTCGCCAGCGCCAAGGAAGCGGAAAAGCTACTCGCCACCCTCAAGTGAGGGGCCCCTTGCGGCGTCGCGATTTCTTACACTGTCAACCGTTGGACTCGGGCCCCTTCATCTAAGTTGTTGAATCAGCGAGAGATTCTCTGGTGGCCCAGCGATTGCTTCATCTCATTGCCGATGGTCGAGAACACGAGAAGCTCTAGGAAGGCGTCTGTCATGAACCGCAAACTCAGCTTGGTCTCCGCTGCCGCAGGGGTGTTGGCCGCCGTGGTCAGCGCTCCGGTTGCTGCCCAAGCCACCTGGAACTACGCCACCTTCAGCCAGGCTGCCACCAACGCCAACAACTTCGGCAACAGCTATTCCTCGACACAAAGCGGCACCACGCTGACGGTTCGCAGCTACTCAACCACCGGGTCTGGGGCGACCTTTGCCAACGCCAACATCGGCAACTTTGGCACCGGCAGCGGATTCGGTGTCAGAAACACGGTCGAAGGGCTCGCCGCCGCCAGCCCGAACCACGCGATGGACAACGCCTCGCACCTCGATGTGCTGGCACTCAGCTTCTCTTCGCCAGTCGTCGTGACCAGCCTGACCACCGGCTGGAGCTCGACCGACTCCGACATCAGCCTGCTGCGCTGGGGCGGCGCCGGCACGCCGGCGATCACCGGAAAGACCACCGCCCAACTGCTGTCCGATGGTTGGCAACTGGTCGATCACTACGCCAACATGGTCGACGACGTTTCTCGCGCGACCGGCCTCAACAGCGGCAGCGCCAATTCGAGCTGGTGGCTGATCTCCGCCTACAGCAGCTCATGGGGCGGTGCTTCGCTGACCGATGGCAATGACTTCGTCAAGGTGCTCGCATCGGTGACAGCCTTGCCATCGGGCAACCTGACACCCGAACCGGGCTCGATGGCGTTGGCCGGTGCCGCGGGGCTGGGCCTGATGGCCTTGCGCCGGCGTCGCGCCCGGCGCGGCTGACCACCCGCGCCCCCACTTGCGAAGCCGGCTTTGCCGGCTTCGTCGTTTTCGCCTGGCGGGCTTCAGGGCCGACGGGCTTTCCGCCTTCGATTCCTATCGGGACGGTGCAGCGACTTTGCATGCAGCGTGCAGTCGCCCGCGACCTTGTTCACTGTCGGCGACGTAGAGTGCGAAGAATGACGATGCCAGTTCCCCCAAAGGAAGTCGTCCTCCGCCCCCGCGCGGTGGAACGCGTGCTGCAGGGCCACCCGACGAGCGACGGCGCCGGCGTCAAGCTGACCCGCGTGCTGACGCAGGACCTGCAACGGCGGCTCGACCCCTTCCTGATGCTCGACGCCTTCGGCACCGACAACCCGGGTGACTACATTGGGGGCTTTCCTGATCACCCGCACCGCGGCTTCGAGACGGTGACGGTGATGCTCGAGGGGCGTATGCGGCACCGTGACAGTGCCGGCCACGAGGGCCTGCTGGTGCCCGGCGGCGTGCAGTGGATGACCGCCGGGCGCGGCGTCATCCACAGCGAGATGCCCGAGCAGCAGGACTGCCGCATGGAGGGCTTCCAGCTCTGGCTGAACCTGCCTGCCGCCGACAAGATGGGCCCGCCGGGCTATCGGGACATCGCGCCCGAGGAGATCCCTGCGTTCACCTCGCCGGGCGTGGTGGCCCGCGTGATTGCCGGCACGACGCATGGTGTGGTGGGCGCAATCCAGCGCGAGGCGACGGCGCCGCTCTTCCTCGACTTGCGCCTCGATCCGGAAGCCCGGTTCGCGCAGGTACTGCCGCCGCGGCACAACGCATTCGTCTACGTCTACCGGGGCGAGCTGACGGTGGCTGATCGGCGCGTACCTGGGCAGCGCATGGCGATCTTCGACAACCGCGCCGACAGCGACGGCATCGATCTCGTTGCCGGAGCTGACGGTGCACGAGCGATCCTGCTCGCCGGTCGGCCGCTCGACGAGCCCATTGCCCAGTACGGCCCCTTCGTGATGAACACCCACGCCGAGATCTTCCAGGCGGTGGAGGACTTCCGCGCCGGTCGCCTGGCCTGACCGCGGGCGGCTCAGCAGGGCATCAGCGCCGCCTCGACGACCATCAGGTCGTGCTCGATCACCGCGAGTCCATCGCGCAGGTCCAGGCTCGAAACGAACCAAGCGCAGCCGCGCGGCAGGCTGTCGTCGTCCTCGGGGGGGATCGGCTCGACCAGCGGCGAGTGGCTCGCGGCGGCACACCGGCGCGGTTGCTGCGCGCGGCCGAGGATCCGTGCGAGCGTTGCGGCGAAAGTGTTCATCGTCGGCCTCCTGAAGCGTCGTTCGCTGAGGCCAGGATCGTCGCGGGGCAGCCATCGGCGGGCCATCGCCCAGAGGTCGGCTTCTCGGGGGCCCCCCTTCGAGGGGCATCTGTCGTCGACGGGAGCCGGATCGAGCGGCGCACCGGCCGCAGAGGGCTCAGGTCGGTGGTGCGGTATCGACGAAGCTCGGCCGGGTGACGAGCTTGTCGTTGAGCTTCTTCAGGTTCGGGTAGGGCTCACGCCACGCGATCTGCGGGAAGCGGAAGTCGAGATAGCCGAGCGCACAGCCGACGGCGACATCGGCCAGCGTGAAGTGGTTACCCGAGCACCAGGGCTTGTCACCCAGCCCCTGGCTCATCGCCTTCAGCGCCGAGTGCACGCGCGACATCTGGCGGTCGACCCAGGCCTGGCAGCGCTGCTCGGGCGTGCGGCCGGTCCAGTTCTGCTCCATGCGCGCAAGGATGCTGGCGTCGAGGATGCCGTCGGCCAGCGCCTCCCAGGTGCGCACTTCCGTGCGTTCACGCCCGGGCGGTGGGATCAGCTTGCCCACCGGCGACAGCGTGTCCAGGTATTCGACGATCACGCGTGAATCGAAGACCGCCTCGCCGCCCTCCATCACCAAGCAGGGCACCTTGCCGAGCGGGTTGGAATCGAGCACCGCGTCGGTGCCCCAGGGATCCTCGAGCACGAACTGGAAGTCGAGCTTCTTCTCCGCCATCACCACGCGCACCTTGCGAACGTAGGGGCTGGTAAGAGAACCGAGGAGTCTCATCTGCTGCGAAGCGCGCTGTACGGGTCGATTTCATTCTAGCCAAGCACCCTGCGTGCCACTCCCTGCGCTCAGGGGTGTCGCGTGAAATCCACGCTCTCGGGTCGGCCCGGCAGATCCAGCGTGCTGCAATGCGCGGCTGCACGTGCCAGCACCCGGCCGCCGCGCACCACGAGGAGGCGTCGCGCACGAAGCCGGAGGGCCTCGACCGGCGAGCGGGCCTGCAGCAGCACCAGGTCGCCGCGGCATCCGGGTTCGAGCCCGTAGCCCGGCAGGCCGAGGATGCGCGCGTTGTGGGTCGTGACCGCGTCGAAACACTGTCGCATGGCCGCTGCCGATGTCATCTGCGCAACGTGCAGCCCCATCGCGGCCACTTCGAGCATGTCGGCACTGCCGAGCGCGTACCACGGGTCCATCGCGCAGTCGTGACCGAAGCCGACGTTGACGCCGGCGGCCAGCAGTTCGGGCACCCGCGTCATTCCGCGGCGTCGCGGGTAGCTGTCGCGTCGGCCTTGCAGCGTGATGTTGATCAACGGGTTGGCGACCACGTTCAGGCGCGCTTCGGCGATCAGCGCGATCAGCTTGTGCGCGTAGTCGTTGTCCATCGAGTGCATCGAGGTCAGGTGCGAGCCGGTGGCCCGCCCTTGCATCCCCAGGCGCTGTGCCTGGAATGCCAGCGTCTCGACATGCCGCGACCAGGGGTCGTCGGTCTCGTCGCAGTGCATATCCACCGCCAGCCCGCGTTCGGCCGCGAGCTCGCACAGGCGGCGCACCGACTCGGCGCCTTCGGCGGCGGTGCGCTCGAAGTGCGGGATGCCCCCAACGATGTCGACCCCGAGGTCGAGCGCCCGAACGAGGTTGTTCCACGCATTCGGCGACCGCAGCACGCCGTCCTGCGGGAAGGCGACCAGCTGCAGATCGAGATAGGGTGCGACCTGCCTCTTTACGTCGAGCAGTGCGCGTACCGCGAGAAGGCGGTCGTCGCAGACATCGACATGCGAACGGATCGCCAGCAGCCCCTGCGCCACGGCCCAGTCGCAGTACTGAAGTGCCCTGCCGACGATGGCCTCGTGTGTCAGTCGCGGCTTCAGCTCACCCCACAGCGCGATGCCTTCGAGCAGCGTGCCGCTCTCGTTGACACGCGGCAGCCCGTAACTCAGCGTCGCGTCGAGGTGGAAGTGTGCGTCGACGAACGGCGGGCTCGCGAGCCAGCCGGCGGCGTCGATCACCTCGGCCTCTGGGGGCGAGGGCAGGGACTCGCCCACCGACGCGATCGAGCCGCCGGCGATCAGCAGGTCGACGCCGGCGCGCCCGTCGGGCAGCCTGGCGTTGCGCAGCAGCAGCGGTTTCGTGGCGACCATGACCTCGCAGGTCATCGACGGGCGTCGATGCCGGCCGCAGCATAAGCGCATCGACATCGCACCCCGGAGCACACCGTGAACGGCATCGACCTCGTCCCGCTCGCCGTAGGGCACATGATCGGCCTCGGCGCCATCGGCTCCTGCCTCGGCGTCGGCGTGATGGCTGCCAAGTACCTGGAGTCGTCGGCGCGTCAGCCCGAGTTGATGGAGCCGCTGCAGACCAAGGTCTTCCTGCTCGTCGGCGTGCTCGATGGTGCCTTCATCATCGCCACCGGCATCGGGCTGTGGTTCGCCACCGCCAACCCGTTCAAGGGTTGAGCCCCGGGGCCGGCCGCGATCGGCCCGCCCCCGGCCTGGCCGGCGGACGTCAGGCCGAGAACCAGATCACCGACTTGCGCTGCGAGACCCAGGTCTCGTAGTGACGCGCGTAGAGGTCCTCGATGCGGTTGCGCTTGACCTTGAAGGTCGGCGTGATGAGGTCGTTGTCGACCGTCCACGCCTCGGCCATCACGACCACGCAGTCGAGCTGCTCGTGCGGGTCGAGGTTGTCGTTGATCGCCTTCAGGTGCGAGGCCAGCGACGACTCGATCTCGCCCCGACCCTCGGCCGACGCCGCGCGCTTCGCGGCCTCGAGGTTGAGCATCGCCAGCGCGAGCGGCTGTCCGAGGTTGGCGCCGGTGACGCAACAGGCCTCGATCGCGCCGTGCATCACCAGCCGGTCCTCGATCGGTGCCGGTGCGACGTACTTGCCCTTGCTCGTCTTGAAGAGGTCCTTCACGCGACCGGTGATGCGCAGGTTGCCTTCGGCATCGAGAGCGCCCTTGTCGCCGGTGCGCAGCCAGCCGTCATCGGTGAAGGCCTGGCGCGTCAGCTCGGGCTCCTTGAAGTAGCCGAGCATCAGGCACGGCGCCTTGACCTGGATCTCGCCGGTGGTGGGGTCGAGACGGCTCTGCACACCGTCGTATGGCAGGCCGACCGTGCCCGGGCGCTGCTTGCCCGGGAGCGTGGCGTGGCTGACGCCGCAGTTCTCGGTCATGCCGTAGACCTCGACCAGATCGAGCCCGAGGTTGTTGTACCAACGCAGCAGCTCGGGCGGCATCGGCGCCGCTCCACCAGCGGCGAATTCGCACTCCTGCAGGCCGAGCGCGGTGAGGATCTTCTTGCGAACGATGCCGCGCAGGATCGGGATTCGCAGCAGCTTCGCAAGCTTGGCGGGCGGCATCTTCGCGCTGACACCCTGCTGGAACTTGACCCACAGCCGCGGCACCGAGAAGAACACCGTCGGCCGGGCGCGCTGCAGGTCGGAGGTGAAGGTCTCGAGGCTCTCGGCAAAGAACACATGCATGCCGGTGGCCAGAAGCCCATGCTCGACGAGCGTGCGCTCGGCGACATGGGACAGCGGCAGATAACTCAGCATGCGGGCCGATTCGTTGATCGCGCTCACCCGCTTCAGGCCCGACTGCACGCCCCAGGCAAAGGTTGCGAAGCTGTGCATCACACCCTTCGGCGCACCGGTGGTGCCCGAGGTGTACATGATGGTCGCCAGCTCGTCGCCGTCGCGCAGCGGCTCACCCTGCAGCGGTTGCGTACGAGAGGTCACGTCTTCCCACGTCGGATAGCGCTTGCGCGCATCGTCGGGCGCCAGCGGCAGCGAGATGCACGGCAGCCCCTCCGGCACACCGGGTCGCATGCCCTCCCAGCCGTCGAGCTTGCCGACGAAGAGCAGCCGCGAGCCGCTGTGGTCGAGGATCTGGCGGATGGTGCCGGCCGCCAGCGTCGGGTACAGCGGCACCGAGACATAGCCCGCCATCCAGATCGCGAAATCGGCCATCAGCCAATGCGCGGTGTTCTTGGACAGGATCGCGACGCGGTCGCCCTTGTCCAGGCCGAGCGACTGCAGGTGCGCCGCCATTCGCCGCACCTGGTCCATCACCTCGCGCCAGGTGTAGTCGCGCACGGGCCCGCCGCCGAGCGGCTGGGTCAACACCACGCGGTCGGGTGCGGTGCGCTCCCAGTGGTAGAGGCGTTGCAGGGCAAGGGCGTCTGCGCTGACGGGGGTGGCCATGGCTCGCGTCGGCCCGGGCGGGCCGCTGGATGAAAAGGAGCCGCGAGCCTAGCGACCCCGGCCCCGGCTGGCCAGCCGGACTAGCCCGACCCAGAGCGCCTCTCAGGCGCGCGAGTGCGACTTGGCCTGCGCGTACTCGCTCTCGAGCTGCCGGGCCGCACGCAACGCGCCGGTCGGCTCGAGCTCGGCCTGGGGGGCGATGCGGGACACGACTTCGTCGAGCTTGGCCGGTTCGTCCATCAGCACGTTGACGATCGGCGACAGGGCAGCGATGCTGCGGCGCGTCATGCCTTCCGGGAACTCGAGCCTGGCCTGGACAGCGACATGGTGGCGGACGCTGGACACGGCTGCGGCGGCAAGGCCCCAGCTCTCGCACAGCGCCGCACCGAGTGCGTCGTGGCTGACACCGAAACCGATGTGCTCGAGCGACAGCAGTTCGGTGTCCGACGTGGCGGCGCGGAGCATCGAGCGGTAGTGGTCGGGTGCGTGTTTGAAGAGCACGGCCTTGCCGCACTCCTCGAACAGCCCGGCCGAGTGGGCGGCCCAGCCATCGAGGGAGAGGCGCTGACCGAGCCGGCCCATCAGCATGCCGCGCGCGGCGGCGCGCTGCCACAGCGGCTCGAGCTCGGCCGCCGGCGGAAAGGCGGCGCGAAGGCCCATCTCGAAGGTGATGCCGGCGATCTCGCGCATGCCGAGGTATGTGATCGCCTGCTGGACGCTCTGCACACGCCCCTTCAGGCCGTACAGCGACGAGTTCACCGCCTTCATCACGGCGGCGGCGAGCGCCATGTCGGATTCGATCAGCGCCGCGATCGCGCCGAGGTTGATCTCTTCCTCGGCCATCAGCAGCGACAACTTGACCAGCCCCTCGGGCTGCGCCGGAATCGAGATGTCGAGCGATCGGAGTTCGGGGTTCACGGACATGGCGGCGGCTCGGAAGAGGGGGCGCACGGGCGGCGACGTCCGATCGTAGGCGGCCGAAGGAGCGCGCAATGTTCCGAGAACCAGCCGGAAATCCAGCCCTGCTCCGCCGATCGGCACCGAGAAACAAAAAAGGCACCGGCTGCGTGCCGGTGCCTCGAACACCGGAACCTCCTTTGGGAAGGTCCCGATCGTCGGACTGGATGGTGTCGGTTGTGTCGGTCTGGCTGTCTCCTCAGGCCCCCGCCCAGACACCGGTAGGCTGCGTGGCCCCCGATGCTGAGAGTGGCGGCACTGTATGCGCCGGCCCCGTCCCCGGAATCCGGACTTTCCCTCCGCCCGACAGGTCAAGCCGGGCCGGCGTCCGCCCGCACCCACTCCGCGGCGCGCTCGGCGATCATCAGCGTCGGCGAGTTGGTGTTGCCGCTGGTGATGGTGGGCATCACGCTGGCGTCCACCACACGCAGGCCGGCCACGCCGCGTACGCGCAGACGAGGGTCGACGACCGCTTCGGCATCGCCGGTGGCGCCCATTCGGCAGGTGCCCACCGGGTGGAAGATCGTCGTGCCGATGTCACCGGCCAGCCGGGAGAGTTCGTCGTCGGTCTCGAACTGTGTTCCAGGCTTGACTTCCTTCGGGCGGTAGGGTGCGAGAGCGGGCATCGAGACGATGCGCCGGGTCAGCCGTAGCGAGTCGGCTGCGACGCGACGGTCGGCCGGGGTCGAGAGGTAGTTGGCAAGGATGGCCGGTGCGTCCTCGGCGCGGGGCGAGCGGATGTGCACGCTGCCGCGCGACGTGGGGTTGAGGTTGCAGACGCTTGCGGTGAAGGCATTGAACCGGTGCAAGGGCTCGCCGAAGGCGTCGAGCGACAGTGGCTGGACGTGGTATTCGACGTTTGGCCAGCGATGGCGGTCGGACGAGCGCGCAAACGCTCCCAACTGCGAGGGCGACATGCTCATCGGCCCGCTTCGAAGCAGCGCGTACTCGATCCCGATCAGGGCCTTGCCCCACCAGCTCGCAGCCATCGTGTTCAGCGTCTTGACCCCCCGCACCTCGTACACCGCGCGGATCTGCAGGTGGTCCTGCAGGTTCTCGCCGACGCCCGGCAAGTCGTGCAGCGGCGTCACGCCGGCCTCGCGCAGCTTCGCGGCGGCGCCAACGCCCGAGAGCTGGAGGATCTGCGGGCTCCCCACCGAGCCCGCACACAGGATCACCTCACGGCGGCAGCGCACCGCGTGCGCCCCCCCGCCCGGCGTGGGACGGATCTCGATGCCGGCCGCGCGCCACGCGCCCCTTGTGCCTCCGGGCTCCAGCAGCACGCGTGTCGTCTGCCAACCGGTGCGCACCTCGAGATTGGGCCGGCTCGCCACCGGGTGCAGGAAGCCCCGCGCGGTGTTCCAGCGCACGCCGCGGCGCTGGTTGACCTCGAAGTAGCCGACGCCTTCGTTGTCGCCACCGTTGAAGTCGTCGGTGGCGGGGATGCCCGCCTGTTGCGCCGCGAGCGCGAAGGCGTCGAGGATCTCCCAGCTGACCCTTTGGCGCTCCACCCGCCATTCACCCCCCTGGCGATGGCCGGTGGGGTCGAATCCGGTGGCGCCATGCATCGCATCCGGGCCCCGCCAGTGGTCCTCGTGACGCTTGAAGTACGGCAGGCAGAAGTCCCAGCGCCAGCGGGCGTCGCCGGTGAGCTCGGCCCAGTGATCGTAGTCGCGCGACTGGCCCCGCATGTAGATCATGCCGTTGATGCTCGAGCAACCGCCGAGCACCTTGCCGCGTGGATAGCGCAGCGTTCGGCCGTTGAGGCCGGGTTCGGCCTCGGTGTGGAACAGCCAGTCGGTGCGCGGGTTGCCGATGCAGTACAGATAGCCGACCGGGATGTGGATCCAGTGATAGTCATCGCGGCCGCCCGCCTCGACCAGCAGCACGTTCAGCCGGGCGTCGGCGCTGAGCCGGTTGGCCAACAGGCATCCCGCCGTACCGGCGCCGACGATGATGTAGTCGTACTCCGACGTCGTCTCCACCTGTGACCGGCGCCCTCTCTCCACGCGCCGGGCTGCCCCCGGCATGGAGGTACATGCTCGCCCACCCGGACCTCGCCGCACCAGCGGACTTGCGAGCAATGGGCGCCTTCTGCAGGCTGCTCCGACTTCGCTCCGCGGGTTTCCCCGGGGGCATCAAAACAACAACTTGACGGGCTCGCGCTTTACGGGCAAGAAAAGGTGGGCTTCATAATAGAGAATCTGTGTCTGGATGCCGCACCTTCCGCCTGAAATGGGGTCACGCAGGGTTGAAGCTCCACATGGTTCACTTCTCGAGGATTGAGGGCTTCTCCCGTGGGTAACAAACTCTATGTCGGCAACCTGGCCTATTCGGTGCGGGACGATTCGCTGCACCAGGCCTTCTCGCAGTTCGGCACCGTCACCTCCGCCAAGGTCATGATGGACCGTGAGACCGGCCGCTCCAAAGGCTTCGGATTCGTCGAAATGGGATCCGACGCCGAGGCGCAGGCCGCGATCAACGGCATGAACGGACAGCCTCTCGAAGGGCGTGCGGTCGTCGTCAACGAAGCGCGGCCCCGAGAGGACCGCCCGGGCGGCTTTGGCCGCGGCCCCTACGGTGGTGGTGGTGGGGGCGGTGGTGGCGGCGGCGCCGGTGGTGGTGGGGGTCGTGGCCCCTACGGTGGCGGCGGCGGCGGTGGCGGCGGGCGCAGCCCTTACGGCGGCGGCGGTGGCCGCGGAGGCGGCTACGGTGGCGGTGGCGGCGGCGGCCGCGGGGGCTACTGAAGGCCGCGCCGCAAAGCGCACGACGAGGGCTCGCAGTCGCGAGCCCTTTTTACATGCCCGCTCGGGAACGCCGGGGCTTGCGTCCACGGCCCTGCACGATGCGGTCGAACAAGACGTTGGGCAGCAGGCGCATCAGTCTGGATACCACCGCCATCTGCCACGGGATGACGCGGTAGCTGACACCGGACTCGATCGCGCGGTAGGCCCGGTCGGCGAACTCGTCGGCGCCGAGCAGGAAGGGCATGCGGTACGGATTGCGCGCCGTCAGCGGCGTCGCGATGTAGCCGGGTAGCAGCGTCACCACCTTGATGCCGTCGCGCCGGCACTCGGTGCGCAGGCTCTCGCAGTACGTCACGACCGCGGCCTTGCTGGCGCAGTAGGCGCCGTGGCCGGGCAGGCCGCGGATCGCCGCCACGCTGGCGATGCCCACCAGGCAGCCGCTGCCGCGCTCGCGCATCGCGTTCAGAAAGGGGTGGAAGGTGGCCGCCATCCCGATGACGTTGGTCGCGAAGGTCTCGGCCATCACGTCGATGTCGTGGCGGTCGGCGGTGTCGATGCCGATGCTGATGCCGGCGTTGGCGATCACCGCCTGCGGCAGCCCCTGGCGCCCGATGCACGCGTCGCCCGCGGCGACGATGCTGTCGACCCTCTGAACGTCGGCCGCGTAGACCTCGCAGCGCCCGGACTCGAACCCCTGGGCGGCCGCCCAAGCCCGCATCTCGGTCTCGCGCCTTGCCACCAGCGCAAGCCGCCAGCCGGCGCGTGCATACCGCAGCGCCAACGCCTGCCCGATGCCGCTCGATGCGCCGGTGACATAGACGAGCGGCGCCGCGACGCCGCGCTCGTTCACGACGCCGCTCCTGCCGTTCCCGCGGTGCGCGCAGCGCCGGGAGCCGGCAGCGTCGCCTTCAGCGGGCCTTTGAGTTCGAGGCGGCGCTTGCCGTGGTCGTAATCCAGCCCGGCGGCCTGCAGCCGCCCCGTTGCTTGCCGCACCTGCACCGGCAGGTGAGTGGCGACGCGCTCGGTCACCAGCCATGCATGCAGGAACTCGCTGCGCAGCTCGATCGGCTCGCCGCCGCGCTGTTCGCTCGTCACCTGCGCGGCGCCGTGCAGCTGCACTTCGCTCAAGTCGCCGTTGCCGAGAGCTCGAAGGGCGCTCGCCCGCGTGACGCGGCCGTCGGGCGCGCGGGCGAAGATTCGCGCCTCGTCGATTTCGTAGCGGTCGTCGTCCGGGAAGTGGCGCAGCCGCTCACCTTCGATGCGCAGATGCAGCCGGCCGCTGCGGTCGAAGCGCTCGACGGCAAAGCGCGACATCGTGTAGTCGGGGTCGTGGCGCACCGATGCGGCGGCCAGCGGGGTGGCCGAGGTGGGCGTGTTCTTCACCAGCCACCAGGTGCCGAGCGCGAGCAGCGCCATCAGCAGCAATGGCAGGTAGGCCGAGGCCAGGCTGCGCAGCCGCAGGTGCCAGGGGGTTGCCTGACGCGGCGGCGCGCCCCGCGCCGGCCCGAGCGAGATCGGCACCTCGGGCAGATCGGGCAGGTGCAGCTCGACGGCCATTCGACTAACGGCTGTCGAGCACCACCCGGTGCTCGTGCAGCAGCGCCGCGTACCGGCCGGCGGCGCAGAGCAGCAGGTCGCAGAACTCGCGCGCCGCACCGTCGCCCGCGGCGGCCTGCGTGACATGGTCGACGCGCGCGCGCACCTCGGCATGCGCATGCGGCGGCGCACACGAGAACGCGGCCCGCTCGAGCAGCGGCAGGTCGGGCCAGTCGTCGCCGATCGCCGCGCAGTCGGCCCAGGCGACACCGAGCTGGCCGAGCAGCCTTTCGGCCGCCGCCAGCTTGTCCTGCACGCCGAAGGCCGCGTGGGTGTCGAGACCGAGGTCGGCCAACCTCCGCCGCACCGCGGGCGAGTCGCGGCCGGTGATCACCAGCGGCACGACGCCGCCGCGGGCGAGCAGCTTCAGCCCATGACCGTCGAGGCTCGAGAAGGCCTTCACCGTCTCACCTTGTTCACCGATGTAGAGCCGGCCGTCGGTGAGCACGCCGTCGACGTCGAAGATCGCAGCCTTGACGCCGAATCCGGACCCCTGAGCGCGCAGCAGCAACTCGGGTGCGAAGGTCAGCGCCGGGAAGGTCGCCACTTCACGACCTGGCGCGGACGGCTTTCGCGGGGGATGCGTCGGGCTCATATCACCTTCGCCCGCATCAGGTCGTTGGAGTTCAGCGCGCCGGCGAGCCGGCCCTCGCCGTCGAGAACGAGCACGCTCGTGATGCGGTGCTGTTCCATCACCGCGGCGGCGTCGACCGCCAGTGCGCCGGAGTCGACCGCCTTCGGCGCGTGATGCATCACGTCGGCGGCGGTCAGCGTTCGCAGGTCGCGTCCTTGCTCGATCAGCCGCCGCAGGTCGCCGTCGGTGAAGATGCCGATCGGTCGCCCGGCGGCGTCGGCCACCGCGGCGAACCCGAGTCCCTTGCGGCTCATCTCGCGCAGCAGCGCGTCGAAGCTCGCCGTCGGCGGCACCACGGGCACCGCATCGCCGGTGCGCATCAAGTCGTGCACGTGCATCAGCAGCCGCCTGCCCAGCGTGCCGCCGGGGTGCGAGCGGGCAAAGTCTTCCTCGCGGAAGCCGCGGGCGTCGAGCAACGCGACCGCGAGCGCGTCTCCGAGCGCCATCTGCGCGGTGGTGCTGGCCGTGGGGGCCAGGTTCAGCGGGCAGGCCTCCTGGTCGACCGCACTCGACAGCACATGGTCGGCATGCCGGGCGAGCGTCGACTCCGACTTGCCGGTCATCGCCACCAGCGTCACCGCCAGCCTGCGGATCGCCGGCAGAATCGCGGCCAGTTCGTCGCTCTCGCCGCTGTTGCTGATCGCGAGCACGACATCGCCGGCGGCCAGCATGCCGAGGTCGCCATGGCTGGCTTCGGCGGGGTGAACGAAGAACGCCGGCGTGCCGGTGGAAGCGAGCGTGGCCGCGATCTTGCGGCCGACATGCCCGCTCTTGCCCATGCCCATCACGACCACCCGCCCGCGGCATTCGAGCATCACCCGCACCGCGCCGGTGAACCCTGCACCCTGACGAGCGACGAGCCCCTGCACTGCACGGGCCTCGATCTCGAAGGTGCGCGCCGCCAGCGCCAGCGCGCGGTCGGCATCGAAAGGCGGTGTGGGCGTCACGCGGGGGCCCGCGACAGGGTGGGTGTCAGGGGGTGCGGCAGGGCTGCAATAGCATCGGGCATTCTAGGGTCCGCCGGTCCTCCTCGAGGGCTGCGGCGCCAATGGCCACCACGCTCGAAGTCGTCCTGCTCTACCTCGTCGCCGCCGTGCTGGGCGTGGTGGCCTGCCGTTCGCTGAAGCTGCCGCCGATGCTCGGCTACTTGGTGGTTGGCGTGCTGATTGGACCGAACGCGCTCGCGCTCGCCAAGGACAACACCGGCGTGCGTGTGCTCGCCGAGTTCGGCGTCGTGTTCCTGATGTTCGTGATCGGGCTCGAGTTCAACCTGCCCAAGCTGCGCAGCATGCGCACCCTGGTGTTCGGGCTCGGTTCGTCGCAGGTGCTGCTGTCGGTGGCGGGCACCGTGCTCGGGCACTTCGCGCTCGTCGCGGTGTACGAGGCCGCCACCGGGCGCAGCTGGGAGATGTCGTGGCAGGGCGCGGTGGTGCTGGGCAGCGCGATGGCGATGTCGTCGACCGCGATCGTCGTCAAGCTGATGGCCGAGCGGCTCGAGATCGAGAGCGAACACGGCCGGCGCGTGCTCGGTGTGCTGCTCTTCCAGGACCTCGCGGTGGTGCCGCTGCTGGTGCTGATCCCGGCACTCGGCCCCCGAGGGGGCGGCGAGATGGGCTGGACGCTGACGCTGGCGCTGGTGAAGGCCGCCGCGCTGCTGACACTGCTGCTGGTCGGCGGCCAGCGTGTGATGCGCTGGTGGCTGACGCTCGTGGCGCGGCGCAAGAGCGAAGAGCTGTTCATGCTCAACCTGCTGCTGGTCACGCTCGGCCTGGCATGGCTGACCGAGCACGCCGGGCTCTCTCTCGCGCTCGGCGCCTTTGTTGCCGGCATGCTGGTCGCCGAGACCGAATACAAGCACCAGGTCGAGACCGACATCCGGCCCTTCCACGACGTGCTGCTCGGGCTGTTCTTCATCACCATCGGCATGAAGCTCGACTGGCGGCCGGTGATGGACCAGTGGCTGCTGGTGCTGCTGCTGACCACGCTGCCGCTGCTGGCCAAATTCGCGGTGGTGGCCGCGCTCGCCCGCGCCTTCGGCGCCGCCCCCGGCACTGCGCTGCGCACCGGCCTGTACCTGGCCCAGGCCGGCGAGTTCGGCTTCGTGCTGCTGACGCTGGGCGCCGACAACGGGCTCGTCGCGCCCGAGTGGCTGAGCCCGGTGCTGGCGAGCATGGTGCTGTCGATGCTGGCAACGCCGTTCATCGTGATGCACAGCGACCGCATCGTGATGCGCCTGTCGAGCAGCGACTGGCTGCTGCAGTCGGTGCAGCTGACGGCGATCGCGAAGCGCTCGATCCGCACCGAGAAGCACGTCATCATCTGCGGCTATGGGCGCAGCGGCCAGAATCTGGCCCGCATGCTCGACACGCAGGGCATTCCTTACATGGCGCTCGACCTCGACCCCGACCGTGTCCGCCAGGCGGCGGCGGCCGGCCAGAGCGTGGTCTTCGGCGACGCGGCGCGGCTGCAGAGCCTGATGGCCGCCGGCCTGGCGCGCGCCAACGCGGTGGTGGTGAGCTTCCCGCACACCGCGGCGGCGCTGAAGATCCTGCACCTGGTGCGCGAACACGCGCCGGCGGTGCCGGTGCTGGTGCGGACGATCGACGATGCCGACCTCGACACGCTGCGCGCCGCCGGGGCCACCGAAGTGGTGCCGGAGGCGATCGAGGGCTCGTTGATGCTCGCCAGCCACGCGCTGGCGCTGGTCGGCGTGCCGATGCGGAAGGTGATCCGCCTCACGCGAGATGCCCGCGATGCCCGCTACGGCCTGCTGCGCGGCTACTTTCACGGTGCCGACGACGACACCGTCGAGGAACTGGCGCAGGCGCGGCTGGCCAGCGTCACGCTGCCGGCGGGGGCTGCCTGCGTCGGCACCCGGCTGCAAGACCAGGCGCTGCACGCGGTGGGCGTCAACGTCGTCTCGGTGCGGCTGGCCTCCGGTGCCGTGATCGGCCCCGACGACGAGCAGGTGCTCGCCGCCGGCGATACGCTGGTGCTCTCGGGCCTGCCCGAGCCGCTGGCGCTGGCCGAGCAGAAGCTGCTGCGCGGATGAACCTCTTCCTCCCCACCTACGGCGAGTGGCGGCGACGCCATCTTCTGGTGTGGCCGCTTGCGCTGCTCGCCGGTGGCACCCGGGCCGACGAGGCCGGGGCCGCGCTGCGCTCGCTGCGCGAAGGCGGCTGCGTGCTCGCGCTGCGCCATGCACTCGCACCCGGCACCTACGACCCACCGGGCTTCCGGCTCGACGACTGCCGAACGCAGCGCAACCTCGACGACACCGGCCGCGCACAGGCGCGTGCGCTCGGCGAGCGGCTGCGTGCACTGCGGCTCGAGCCGGTGGTCGTGCGCTCGAGCCCCTGGTGCCGTTGCCTCGACACCGCCCGGCTCGCGTTCGGCCGCGCCGAGACCTGGCTTGCGCTCGGCTCACCCCACGGCCGCGCGGAGGCGACCTCGGCCGACCACCAGCGTCAGCTGCGACGGGCGCTCGCCGCACGCCGTGGTGCCGGCGGCTTCGAGGTCTGGGTGACCCATGGCTTCGTGCTGCAGGCGCTCGCCGGCAGCAGCACCGGCTCGGGCGACGGCTTCGTGCTGCGCGCCGATGCCGGCGGTGCGGTCGTGGTGGTCGCCCGCTTCAATGCCGCCTGACGACAACGCCGCGGGAGCTTGCGCCATGAGCCACGCCGAAGCCGACTGGACACCGTCGCAATACATCAAGTCGCATGTGCGCACGGTGCCCGACTGGCCGTCGCCCGGGGTGCAGTTCCGCGACATCACGCCGCTGCTGGCCAACCCGCGCGTCTTCCGCGTGCTGATCGACCAGTTCGTCCATCGCTACTTCGACCTGCGGCCGTCGGCGATCGCCGGGCTCGACGCGCGCGGTTTCATCATCGGTGCCGTCGTGGCTTACGAACTGAACGTCGGCTTCGTGCCGATCCGCAAGAAGGGCAAGCTGCCTTTCACCACCATCGAGGAGAGTTACGAGCTCGAGTACGGCTCGGCGACGGTCGAGATGCACACCGACGCCGTGCGGCCGGGCGACCGCGTGGTGCTGATCGACGACCTGGTCGCCACCGGCGGCACGATGATGGCCGGACGCCGCGTCCTCGAGCGGCTCGGTGCACAGGTGATCGAAGGTGCGGCCATCGTCGACCTGCCCGAGCTCGGCGGCTCGCGGCGTTTGCGCGAGTCGGGGCTGGCGCTTTTCACGCTGGTCGACTTCGACGGACATTGACGACGGAGCCCCGGCGCTCCCCTCGGGGCCGCTTCCCTTGACGGCGGCCATGCCCACCGCCCGGCGTTGCCGGATGCGCGGCCATCCCCGGCGCAGGCCCGGCCCGACCCCCTCAATTCGGGGGTGATCGGCGGGATTGTCGGCGCATCCACGGCGGGCTTGCTGCGTATGACCGGTGTGTGGGCGTGCACTGCGCCCATGCCCGGCCGCCGGCCACCACCGCCGGCGGGCGCCGTTGCTGCCGCCCCCAAAGGAGGACATCTCACATGCACCGTTACCTGATGCGCCCGCATCGCTTGGCACCCACCATGCTGTGCACCATCCTCGCTGCCGGCCTTGCCGCGCCGGCGGCACAGGCTTCGAGCCACCGCGAGGCGCCCTTCGTCACGCTGCTGCCAAAGGTCGACAACACCGACGTCTACGCCTTCATGAGCTACGAGCCCGGCCGCATCGGCAGCGGCTACGTGACCTTGCTGTCCAACTTCCAGCCGCTGCAGGCACCGTACGGAGGGCCCAACTACTTCAAGATGGACCCGAATGCGCTCTACGAGATCCACATCGACAACAACGGCGACGGCAAGGAGGACCTGACCTTCCAGTTCCGCTTCCAGAACGACTTCCGGGCCTTTCCGCTGGCCATCGGCGGCAAGCAGGTGCCGATCCCCTTGACCCAGTTCGGGCAGGTGTCCGGCCCCAACGCGCCGACGCTCAACGTCAACGAGAAGTACACCGTCACGCTGATGCGCGGCGACCGCCGCACCGGCGTCGGCTCGGCGCTGAGCCGCATCGGCACCGGCGCCACACTGTTCGACAAGCCGGTCGACCACATCGGCGACAAGACGGTGCCCGACTACGCAGCCTACGCCGGCCAGCATGTCTACGACGTCGCCGTGCCCGGCTGCAACGCGCCGGCGCGCCTCTTCGTCGGACAGCGCAAGGAGGGATTCGCGGTGAACCTCGGCCGCATCTTCGACCTCGTCAACGCGCCGGTGGAGGTGATCACCGACCGCCGCCTCATCGGCGCCGAGCCCAACACCATCGACGACGCCAACATCACCACGCTGGCGCTCGAGCTGCACCGCAGCTGCCTCACCGCCGGCAGCGACCCGGTGATCGGCGTCTGGTCGACCGCCAGCCTTCGCCAGAGCAGCCTCGCCAACCCGGTGCCGCCGCGCGGCCACCAGACCAGCACCAACCAGGGCGGGGCCTGGGTGCAGGTGTCGCGGCTGGGCAGCCCACTGGTCAACGAGGTGGTGATCGGGCTGCCCGACAAGGACCGCTTCAACGGGTCCCGCCCCGACGCGGACGGCCAGTTTGCCGACTACGTGACCCACCCGACGCTTCCGGAGCTGATCTCGATCGCGCTCGGCATCCCGGGCATCGCGCCGACCAACCTGCCGCGTACCGACCTCGTCACCACCTTCCTCACCGGCATCCCCGGCGTCAACCAGCCCGCCAACGTCAGGCCCTCCGAGGTGCTGCGGCTCAACACCGCGATCCCGCCGGTGCCCTTCGAGCAGCAGCATCGGCTCGGCATCGTCGGCACCGTGCGCGACGGCGGCAGCGATCTGGCGGGGTTCCCCAACGGCCGCCGGCCGAAGGACGATGTCGTCGACATCGCGCTTGTCGCGGTGATGGGCGGGCTGTGCATCGCCAACGGGGACAACAACACCTTCGGCTTCGGTCCTGCCTGCAAGCCGAGCGCAGTGCCGCTGGGTGCCACCTCGCTCGAGCTGCACGACGCAGTCGACCAGGCGGTGGCGCCGTTCCTGCCCGGCTTCCCCTACCTCTTCACGCCGACGCCCGGCGCCACCGCGTTGGGAGGCGGCTCGCAGTCGACGGCGGCAGGCCGCGGCCGCGCCGCCCGGCGCTGACATGCGATCGACGACAAGCCAAGGAGTGACCCGATGAGACCGCTCTTCACCGCCCTCACGCTGGCGGCTTCGCTCGCCGCCGGTAGCCCGGCGGCTGCTGCCGTGATCGGCTTCGACACCGCCGACGAGCAGGGCGCCACGCTGATGCCCGGCGACTCGCTGTCCGCCCAGGGCTTCGTGATCACGCAGCTCAGCGAAGCACCGTCGATCCTGTTCGCCGGTGATCTCGTCGGTGCCTACGCGAGCAACGGCACACCGTCGCTGTACGCAGCCAACCAGGCGTCGCTGGCGCTCACCGCCGGTGGCGGCGGGCGCTTCAGCCTGCTCGACCTCGAGGTGGGCGGCGGCAACCTGGCCTTTCTCGACGACCCCGGCGCGGTCGCACCCTGGGCCGCGCAGGTGGTGCTCGATGGGCTTTTCGCGGATGGCACCATGCGGACGATGTCGCTCGACATCGACCCCGCCTCGGCGGCGCTGGCTCGGTTCACCGTCGGCTGGACCGATCTCGTCGAAATTCGACTCGGCGCGGCCGGTGACTACAGCCTCGACAACCTCAACCTGCAAGGCATCCCCGAGCCGGCGTCGTCGCTGCTCGTCGCGCTGGCGGTGGCCGGCGTGGCGGCGGCGCGGGCGCGGCGGCGCTGACGCAAGGACGCTGCACCCGTCACCCCTTCCCGCCGACCCAGGTCCGGCGCACACGCAGCTTGTCGTCGGTGTGCACGATGTCGGCGCGCAGGCCGGGGGCGATCGCGCCGAGGCGGTCGCCCAAACCGAGCATCCGTGCCGGGTTCAGGCTCGCCATGCGCACCGCCTCGGGCAGCGCGAGCCCCAGCCACTGCACGCCGTGCCGCACCGCGCTGGCCAGGTCGAGCAGCGAGCCGGCAAGCGTGCCCGCCTCGTCGGCGAGGCGCGTGCCGTCGCGCAGGATGCGGCGCCCCTGCAACTCGAGGCCGCTGCCGGCACTCTCGGCGTCGCTCATCGCGTCGCTGACCAGCAGGCAACGATCGCTGCCCTTGGCGGCGATCGCGACACGCAGCGTCGCCGGGTGCACGTGGTGGCCGTCGACGATCAACGCGCACCAGCTGCGGCGGTCGTCGAGCGCGGCGCCGACCATGCCCGGCTCGCGGCTGGCGAGCGGGCTCATCGCGTTGAACAAGTGCGTGAACCCGGCCAGCCCTTCGTCGAGCGCGGAGCGCACTTGCTCGTAAGTGGCGTCGCTGTGCCCGGCGCAGACGATCACGCCGGCATCGCTGAGCCGGCGCACGGTGCCCGGCGGCACGCACTCGGGTGCCAGCGTCACCATCAGCGCGCCGCGGCGCGGCGCAGCCAGCCGTGCGATCTGTGCGTCACTCGGCGCGGTCATGCGCGTCGCGTCGTGCACCCCTTTGCGCTTCGGGTTCAGGAACGGCCCCTCGAGGTGCAGGCCGAGCACGCCCGCCATGCCGGCGGCGATGGCCTCGTCGACGGCATCGAGCGCACGCTCGACCACCGCCCAGTGGTCGGTGATCAGCGTCGGCAGCAGTGCGGTGGTGCCTTGGCGCCGATGCGCGGCGACGATGCGCTCGATGCCCTCGAACGTCGGCTCGCTGTTGAACAGCACGCCACCACCGCCGTTGACCTGCAGGTCGACGAAGCCCGGCAGCAGCAGGCCGCCGCCGAGGTCGACTGCGGTCGCGCCCCGCGGGGCATCGGTGCCGAGCGCGGCGATCGTGCCGCCGCGGATGTGCACGCCGAGGTCGCTGCGCAGCCCCTGCGCCGTCGACACCACGGCGCCGTGGAGATAGAGGTCGTCGGCCATCGGCAGCCAAGTTAACACGCGGCCGGCCTGCCGCGGGGCTGCTGCCCATAATGCGGCCGCGATGCGACTGCCCGGCCCTCTTGCCCCCGGTGGCCTGCTGGTGCTGGCCGCCTGCGCGGCCGGGCCGGCGGGGGCGCCCTCGTCGCCGCCGACGCTCGACCACGAGCTCGCCGCCATCGTCGACAGTCCGGCGGCGCCACTGGTGGGCTTGAGCGTGCTCGTCGTTCGCGACGGCGGGGTGATCTACCAGCGCGCGTTCGGCCGCCGCCATGTCGGCACCGCGCGCACCGCCGACCTGCCGCTCACCGAGCGCACGTTGTACCGCGTCGCGTCGATCAGCAAGCTCGTGCTTGCGGTGGCGGTGATGCGGCTGGTCGAGCAGGGCGTGCTGCGGCTCGACGACGACGTGAGCGATGCCCTCGGCTGGCCGCTGCGCAACCCGCACTTTCCGCAGCGGCCGATCACGCTGCGGCTGCTGCTGACGCACCGTTCGTCGCTGGCCGATGCCGAGCCGCTGGTCTACCCCGCCGACGTCGCGCTGCGCGAGGCGCTCGAACCCGGCGGCCGCTTCTACCGCAACGGCATCCACTGGCGACGTGACGCCGCGCCGGGTGAGCGTTATGCCTACGTGAACCTCAACTCCGCCGTGATCGCGACGGTGATGGAGCGGGCCACCGGCGAACGTTTCGACCGCCTGATGCACCGGCTCGTGCTGGCGCCGCTCGGGCTTCGCGGCGGTTACGACCCGAGCACCTTTGCCGCCGAAGACCTCGCCGACATCGCGACGCTGTACCGCAAGCGGCGCGAGGTCGACGGCCGCGAGCTCTGGTTCCCCGACGGACCCTGGGTCGTTCAGGCCGACGACCTCGTCTCCGCGCCGCCGGCGCCGCTGCCCGGCCTGGCGCAGTACCGCATCGGCAGCAACGGCACGCTCTTCGGCCCGCAGGGGCGGCTGCGCATCTCGGTGTCCGACCTCGGCGTGCTGATGCGCATGCTGCTCGCCGGGGGCCGCCACCAGGGCACCCAGATCCTGAGGCCGGAGACGGTGCGCCTGATGGCCAGCGAACAATGGCGAGTCGGCGATGAGGCGCCGGGGGGCGAAAACGTCGGGGCCTGCTCGTGGGGTCTCGGCGTGCAGCGTTTCACCGACACCTGCGCCAAAGGCCGCGGCGACCGCCTCGTCGAAGGCGGCGGCTTCACCGGCTGGGGCCACAGCGGCGATGCCTACGGGCTGATGGGGCTGTTTGTGCTGGACCCCGATCGGCGCCGCGGCGTGATCGTGGTCGCCAACGGTCCCGGCGTCGATCCGGCGACCTTCCCGAGCCGGTGGTCGGCGTTCTACCGCTGGCAGGAGCTCGCCTTCACCGCGGTCGTGCGCCACCTCTTCGACCGGCCCCAGCACTGACGGCGGCCTTGTGCGCCGCCTTGGTGCGGCCGCGCGGAATGCACGTAAGGGCTTCTTGATCTGCATCAAAACAAGCCGACTGAGACTGCCTTGTTCGGTGGTTAGCCACCGGGTCCGCTGCCTACGATTCCCCACGTTGCCGCATCGGCCGTCGACATGCGAGTCCCGCGGCTAACGGTAAAACAACGTGGAGACATCGTCATGAAACTCAGCCGCAAACTGCCCCTCGCCTTCGCGGGGATCGTGCTCGCCTCGCTCGCCGCCGGCCTGTGGGGCATCTGGCAGCTCGACCGGGCGATTGGGGTCTACCGGGACACTGTCGGCACCGAACTGGCCGCCGCGCAGAAGGTGTCCGAACTGCAGGTCGCGTTCAAGACCCAGGTCCAGGAGTGGAAGAACACGCTGCTGCGCGGCAAGGACGAGAAGATGCGCGACCGCTACTGGAACGCCTTCGTCAAGACCGAGGCCGACGTCGCGAAGGAGGCTAAGGCGCTGCAGCCGCGGCTGCCCGAAGGCGAGCTGCGTCGCACAATGGCCGACTTCGTCGCCGCGCACGCGTCGATGGCCGAGGCCTACCGCAAGGGCTTCGAGGCCTTCAAGGCGGCGGCGATGGACCCGACCGTGGGCGACGCCGCGGTCAGGGGCGTCGACCGTGCGCCGACCGAGCTGCTCGACAAGCTGACCGAGAAGATTGTCTCCGAGTCGCAGGCGGCGGTGGCCGGGGCGGCACGGTCGCGTGACCGTGCGCTGCTGTCGAGCCTGGTGCTGATGCTGGTTGCGCTGGCCGGCGGCATCGCTGCCGGCTGCTTCGTCTCGCGCTCGATCACGCGGCCGGTGGGCGACGCGGTGCGGCTGGCAAGGGCCGTCGCCGAAGGCGACCTCGGCTCGCGCATCGAGCCCCGGGGCGACGACGAGGTGCGCGAGCTGCTGAGTGCGCTCGCGACGATGAACGCCAACCTGGTGTCGCTCGTGGCCACCGTCCGCAGCAGCAGCGACTCGATCGCCACCGGCAGCGGCCAGATCGCCGCCGGCAACACCGACCTCAGCCAGCGCACCGAGGAGCAGGCGAGCAGCCTGCAGCAGACCGCCTCGGCGATGGAGGAGCTGACCGGCACCGTGCGCAACAGCACCGACACCGCCCAGCAGGCCAGCCAGCTCGCCCAGGGCGCCAGCCAGGCCGCCGGCCGCGGCGGCGAGGTGGTGCAGCAGGTGGTGGCGACGATGCAGGGCATCACCGACAGCTCGCGCCGCATCGGCGAGATCATCGGCACCATCGACGGCATCGCGTTCCAGACCAACATCCTCGCGCTCAACGCCGCGGTCGAAGCGGCGCGTGCGGGCGAACAAGGCCGCGGTTTCGCGGTCGTGGCCTCCGAGGTGCGAAACCTCGCCCAGCGCAGCGCGGTCGCGGCACGCGAGATCAAGACGCTGATCGGCGCCAGCGTCGAGCAGGTCGAGAGCGGCGCACGCCTGGTCGACGAGGCCGGCAACGCGATGTCCGACATCGTCGCGCAGGTCCGGCGCGTCAGCGACCTGATCGCCGAGATCAGCGCCGCCGCCAACGAGCAGAACGGCGGCCTCGGCCAGATCAACGACGCCGTCTCACAGCTCGACAAGATGACGCAGCAGAACTCGGCACTGGTCGAGGAGTCGGCCGCCGCCGCGAAGAGCCTCGCGCAGCAGGCCGAGGGTCTGGTGCACGCAGTCAGCATGTTCAAGCTCGAAGCCGGAGCCGCCGCCGCACCGGCGCAGGGCGGCTGATTCCGCACGGTTATCGGCCCCGGCGCTGCATTCATGGCCGGTGGCGCCGGCCGGCGGTTAGATTCGCGCTGCCGCTGCCCGGCGCAGCGCTTCCCCGCCCACCTTGCTGCGCACCGAGAGCCCCCACCCCGAACACGCCGCGCTCGACCTCTACACCGATGAGGCGCTGGTCGAGGCGCTGGCGGCCGACCAGCGCCAAGCCGCCGAGGCGGTGCTCGCCGCAGCGCCGCAGATCGCGGCCGCGGTGCGCGCGGCGCTGCCGCGAATCGATGGCGGCGGCCGGCTGGTCTACGTCGGCGCCGGCACCTCGGGCCGGCTCGGGCTGCTCGACAGCGTCGAGCTCGAACCGACCTTCTCGTGGCCGGCCGACCGCGCCGTGGCCTTGATCGCCGGCGGACAGGGCGCGCTGCTGCGCGCCGTCGAAGGCGCCGAGGACGATGCCGAACGCGGCGCCGACGATGTCCGCGCCGCGCAGGTCGTCGCCAGCGATGTCGTGCTCGCGCTCGCTGCCTCCGGTACCACGCCCTACGTGCTGGGTGCGCTGCAGGCGGCACGCGACGCCGGCGCGCTGACGATCGGGATCGCGAACAACCCGGGCACGCCACTCGTGCAGAGTGCCGAGATCGGCATCACGCTCGACACCGGCGCCGAGCTGGTCTCGGGCAGCACGCGGCTGAAGGCCGGCAGCGCGCAGAAGATCGCGCTCAACACCTTCTCGACCGCGCTGATGGTCCGGCTCGGCAAGGTCCACGGCAACCTGATGGTCGACCTGCGCGCCACCAACACGAAGCTGCGGGCCCGGGCGCTGCGGCTGACGGTTCTTGCCAGCGGGGCCGCCGAGGCCGACGCCGAGTTGGCGCTGCGAGCGGCGCAGTACCGCGTCAAGGTGGCGGTGGTGATGCTGCGCACCGGCCTCGACGCCGAGGCGGCTGTCCGCAGGCTCGACGCGACTCGCGGCAGCCTGCGGGCTGCGCTCGGTGAGCCCACCGGCTCGGTGCCGAAGCCTCGATGAATCGCGCCGTGGTGGAGGCGCCCGGTGCCGGAGCACGATCGCCCGGGTGGTGGGTGCCGAGCCTGTACTTCGGCCAGGGGCTGCCGTACGTCACGGTGATGACGCTCTCGGTGGTGATGTTCAAGAACCTCGGCGTCGGCAACGTCGAGATTGCACTCTACACCAGCTGGCTGTACCTGCCCTGGGTGATCAAGCCGCTGTGGTCGCCGCTGGTGGACCTTCTGCAAACAAAGCGCTGGTGGATCGTCACGCTGCAGCTGGTGGTGGGCGCCTCGCTCGCCGGTGTCGCGCTGGCGCTGCCGCTGCCCGGCTTCTTGCAGGCCGTGCTGGCGCTGCTGTGGCTGCTGGCCTTCGCGTCGGCCACGCACGACATCGCGGCCGACGGCTTCTACATGCTGGCGCTGCCGCAGCACCAGCAGGCGGCCCTCGTCGGCGTTCGCAGCCTCTTCTACCGCGCGGCGATGATCGCCGGCCAGGGCGGGCTGGTGTTCCTCGCCGGCCGGCTGGCCGAAGGCCACGGCGACTTCGTTCGCGCGTGGCAGTTCGTGATGGGCATGCTCGCCATCGTCTTCGCGCTGCTCTTCCTGTGGCACCGCGCGGTGCTGCCGCGGCCGGCAGCCGACGCCCCGGCGCCGGCCGGCAGCGGCTTCGTGCGCGACTTCGCCGCCACCTTCACGTCGTTCTTCCGCCGCCGCGACATCGTGCTCGTGCTCGCCTTCCTGCTGCTGTTCCGCCTCGGCGAGGCGCAGCTCGTCAAGCTGGTGACGCCGTTCCTGCTCGACCCGCGCGATCGCGGCGGGCTCGCGCTCACCACCGCCGAGGTCGGCATCGCCTACGGCACCGTCGGTGTCGGCGCGCTCACCGTCGGCGGGCTGCTCGGTGGCTGGCTGGTCTCGCGCCACGGGCTCACGCGCTGGCTGTGGCCGATGGTGGTGGCGATCCACGCGCCGAACCTGCTCTTCGTTGCGCTGGCGGCCTGGCAGCCGCAGTCGCTGGCGCTGATCACCGCCGCGGTGGCGGCCGAACAGCTCGGCTACGGCTTCGGCTTCGCGGCCTACCTGCTGTTCATGATCCATGTCGCCGAGGGCCCGAGCAAGACCGCGCACTACGCGCTGTGCACCGGCTTCATGGCGCTCGGCATGATGCTGCCCGGAATGGCCAGCGGCTGGCTGCAGCAGCAGCTCGGCTACCCGGGTTTCTTCGCCTGGGTGTGCCTGGCGACGCTGCCGTCGGTGGCGCTGGTGCCCTTGCTGAAGATCCCGCCCGACTTCGGCCGCAAGCCGCGCGACGCCACATGAAGCCGCTGCCCGAGAGGCTGCTCTCGCTCGACGCCTTTCGCGGCTTCGCGATCGCCGGCATGGTGCTCGTCAACAACCCGGGCGACTGGTCGCACCTGTACTCGCAGCTCGCACACGCGCGCTGGCATGGCTGGACCTTCACCGACTGGATCTTCCCGTTCTTCCTGTTCGCGGTGGGCTTGGCGATGTCGCTGACGCTGGCGCGGCGTTCGCCCGAAGGGCGCATCGCGCTGCTGGCGAGCCAGTGGCGCCGCGCGGCGGCGATTGTCGCCATCGGCGTTGCGCTCAACGCCTTCCCGTCGTTCGACTGGGCGACGCTGCGGCTGCCCGGCGTGCTGCAGCGAATCGGGCTCTGCGTCGCGATCGCCGCGCCGCTCGTGCTGTGGTTCGGCGTGCGCGGCATCGTCGCCGCGATCGGCGCGCTGTTCGTGGCGTACACGGTCCCGATGCTGCACCTGCCGGTTCCCGGCGCCGACGGCGTCGTCGCCGCCGGGAGGCTCGAGCCGGGGATGGACTTCGGCGCCTGGATCGACCGCGCGGTCTTCGGAAGCCATGTCTGGCGCAGCGCAAAGACCTGGGACCCCGAGGGGCTGTGGAGCACGCTGCCGGCAGTGGCGACGCTGCTGCTGGGCGTGCTCGCCGGGCATGGGCTGCGGTCGCCGCGTGCCGATGCCACCGAACGCACCGTGTGGCTGCTGCTCGCCGGCCTGGCGTTGCTGTGGGCCGGCGCGGTGCTCGACACGCTGTCGATGCCGATCAACAAGAACCTGTGGACCCCTTCGTACACGCTCTTCACCGGCGGCTGGGCGCTGCTGGTGTTCGGCACCATGCACTGGCTGCTCGACGCCGCGCCGCGGCCGGGCTTGCGTGTCGCGGCCGCGCGCTGGCTGCAGCCGCTGGCGGTGTTCGGCATGAACGCGCTCTTCGTCTTCGTGCTCTCGGGGGTGGTGGCGCGGCTGCTCGGGCGTGTGCGGGTGCCGGCGGGTGCCGGCGAGGTCTCGCTGCGCGAGTGGCTGTTTGCGCCGATCGCCGCACTGCCGCTGCCGCCGCAGGCGACGTCGCTGCTGTGGGCGGTGGGATTCGTCGCCGCGATGTACGGGGTGGCCCGGGTGATGTGGATGCGGCGATGGTTCGTTCGCGTGTGACTCCCCCAACGGGTCCGAGCCGCCGCACCGCGCTGGCGGCCCTGGCATCCCTGGTGGGCAGTGGCTGCGCGGTCGGCCCGCCGCGTGCCGACGAAGACCCTCCGCCGCTGCCGCGCGAGTTCCGCGCCGCGTGGGTGGCCACCGTCGAGCACATCGACTGGCCGAGCCGCCGCGGGCTCACCACCGCGGAGCAGCGCGCCGAGATGCTGGCGCTGCTGGATCGCGCGCGAGAGATCGGTCTCAACGCCATCGTGCTGCAGGTGCGGCCGAGCGCCGACGCGATCTACCCGTCGGCGATCGAGCCCTGGTCGGAGTACCTCACCGGCGAGTCGGGCCGCGCGCCCGACCCGCCGTGGGACCCGCTGGCCGAGTGGATCGATGGCGCGCACCGCCGCGGTCTCGAACTGCACGCCTGGTTCAATCCCTACCGCGCACGCCACCACGCCGCGCGCAGCGCACCGGCCGCGGGCCATGTCGCGAACACCGAGCCGGCGATCGTCAAGCGCTACGGCGAGCAGCTGTGGATGGACCCCGGAGAGCCGCGTGCCGCCGAGCGGCTGCTGGCGGTGGTGGCCGACCTGCTGGCCCGCTACGACGTCGACGGTGTGCACATCGACGACTACTTCTACCCCTACCCGGTGAACGATGCGCTCGGGCGTGAGGTGGCGTTTCCCGACGAGCCCGCGCGCGGGCGCTACCTTGCCGGCGGGGGCACGCTCGCGCTGGCCGACTGGCGGCGCGACAACGTCGACCGCCTGGTGCAGTTGCTGCACCGCGAGATCCACCGCATCAAACCTTGGGTGCGCTTCGGCATCAGCCCCTTTGGGTTGCCGCGGCCGTCGCTGCGGCCGCCGGGCATCGAAGGCTTTAGCCAGTACGACCGGCTCTACGCCGACGTCGAGCGCTGGCTGCACGAGGGCTGGCTCGACTACCTGGCGCCGCAGCTGTACTGGCCGATTGCGCGTGCGGCGCAGGCCTTTCCGGTGCTGCTCGACGCCTGGGCGGCGCAGAACCGGCAGCGGCGGCATCTCTGGCCAGGCCTGTTCACGAGCCGGATCGGCGACGTGCCGGCGCGCGCCTACGCGCCCGACGAGGTGCTGGCGCAAATCGACCTCGTGCGCTCGCGACCGACTGCCGGTGGCCACCTGCACTTCAGCATCGCGGCGCTGCTGCAGGACCGCGAAGGCATCGCGACGCGGCTTCGCGAAGGGCCGTACGCCGCTCCGGCGTTGCCGCCGGCGACACCGTGGCTCGCCGAGGCCGCGCCGCTGCCACCGCAGGCTGTTTTGCGCTGGCACCCCGGTGGCGGCTTCGATCTCCAGGTGCACGCCGAGCCCGGTGCACCGCCGCTGCGCCAGGCGGTGGTGTGGCGCCGCGATGCCGGCGCGCGCTGGCGCTGGCTTTCGCTGCCGATGGCCGACGGCGGGGCCACGCTGCGGCTGGCCGACGCCGACGAGCTGCTGCTCGTCGCCGGGATGGGCCGCAGCGCGCTTGTCGGGCCCTGGATGCGATTCGCCAAGGGGCCGCTCGGCTGGCGGCGGTTGCCGTGACGGGCCATTGCCGCCCGAAGCGGGCCGCCATCGCCGACGACACCGCGCGCAGCGAGGCCTGTCCGGCTGTGGCACCGGCCCGTCGCATTCCCGTCGGTTATGGCGGCGCGACATGGTTTCATTGGCCGCACACCGGAGCAGTGCCTAACCTGCCCCGTCTTCGAACAGGGAGCGGCTCGTCTTGGGTGCATCGGCAGCGGTGAGCGGAGAGCGGGGCGGGCTCGGTCTCGGCATCGACGCCGGCGGGACGCAGACCCGCTGGGCGTTGGCGTCGCCCACCGGCGAGCTGGTCGCCGAAGGCAGCGTTGCCGGCATGAGCGCGCTGAAGATGGGCACCAAGGCCGGCCAGCAGGAACTGCGCGACACCTTCAGCGCGCTGGCTGCCGACGTGTTGGCGGTGGGCCGGCCGGTGCAGGTGCACGCCGGGCTCACCGGTTACGGGGGGGTCGAGGAGCCGCTGGCGGGCATGATCCGCACCCCGCTCGGGCTGGCGGCCGGCGCGGTGACGCTGGTCACCGACATCGAGGTCGCGTACCTCGACGTCTTTTCCCCCGGCGAGGGCTATCTCGTCTATGCCGGCACCGGCTCGATCGCCGCCTTCATCGACGACGCCGGTGCCTTCCACCGCGCCGGCGGCCACGGCAGCCTGCTCGACGACGGCGGCAGCGGCTACTGGATCGCCCGCGAGGCGCTGCGCCACATCTGGCGTGGCGAGGACGAACAGCCCGGCGCCTGGCGCCAATCGGCGATGGCCCGCGAGGTGCTCGAGCATGTCGGCGGCAGCGACTGGGGCAGCACGCGGCGCTTCCTCTACGGCAGTGACCGCGGCGAGATCGGCAAGCTCGCGCTTGCGGTGGCTGCCGCCGCGGGCAGCGACGCCACGGCGCTTCACATCCTCGATGCGGCCGGGCGCGAGCTCGGCCGGCTGGCGCGCATCCTCGTCGCGCGTTTCGGGCCGCGGCCGGTGGCGCTGGCCGGGCGCGTTTTCCAGCTTCACCCGGTGATCGAACAGGCCTGCCGCGCCGAGGTTCCCGGCGACGCGCGGCTGCTGCGCAGCGCGAGCCGCGGCCACCACGCGGCGGCGCGCATCGCCGCGAGGGCGGCGGCGGCCGTGGCGACGTGAGCGTGCGCCCGGGCCCGGCCGATGCCGGCCCACCAGCGGCGGCGGCGCGAGTCGCCCGAGGGGCCGCCGCCGGGGTGCTGGCAGGTGCATTGCTGGCTGGCTGCGCGATCGGCCCCCCGGTGGACACGAGCCACCGCGCGGTCAGCCAGGGCCCGCGGGTCGACCTGGTGGTCATTCATTACACCGCGCTCAACTCCGCCGACTCGCTGCGCGTGCTGACGCAGCAGGAGGTGTCGAGCCACTACCTGGTGGATGTCGACCCGCCGACGATCTACCGGCTGGTCGACGAGGACCAGCGGGCCAACCATGCCGGCATCAGCTTCTGGCACCGCCGGCATCTGGTGAACACGAGCTCGATCGGCATCGAGATCGTCAACCTCGGCTACGAGGACACGCCCGAGGGCCGGCGCTACTTCCCGTTCCCCGAGCGGCAGATCGACGCCGTGATCGCGCTGGTGAAGAGCATCGTGCGGCGCTGGAAGATCCCTCCCGAGCGGGTGGTCGGCCATGGCGACATCGCCCCCGGCCGCAAGGTCGACCCCGGGCCGATGTTCCCTTGGAAGCGGCTCGCCGCCGAGGGGCTCGCAATCTGGCCCGACGAGGGCAAGGTGGCAGCGCTGACGCCGCACTTCGAGCGCGCGCTGCCCGATGTCGCGTGGTTCCAGCAGCGGCTGGCGCGCATCGGCTACTTCGTCCCGCTGCACGGGCAGCTCGACAAGGCCACTCGCGACGTGATGGTGGCTTTCCAGATGCGCTTCCGCCCGGCGCGCTACGACGGCGAACCCGACGCCGAGTGTGCCGCGATGCTGGCGGTGCTGACCGAGATGTCGGCGCCGGCGCGCTGACCCAGGCGGCGCCCCTGCGGAGCCCGGCGCCGGCCCCGGTCCCTGCCGGGTCGACTCCTAGAATCCCCGCCCATGCGCCTGCGCCACATCGAGGTCTTCCATGCCGTGATGCAGGCGGGGACCATCAGCGGTGCCGCGCAGGTGCTGCACATCTCGCAGCCCGCGGTCACGAAGGTGCTGCAGCACTGCGAGCTGCAGCTCGGGCTGCCGCTGTTCGAGCGCATCCGCGGCAAGCTTTACCCCAGGCCCGAGGCGCACCGGCTGTTTGCCGAGACCGAGAAGCTCACGCGCGACCTCGCCGGCATCCGCAGGCTGGCGGCGGCGCTGAAGAGCAAGTCGGTCGAGACGGTGCGCGTCGTCGCGACGCCATCGCTGGCGGCGAGCGTGCTGCCGGGCGCGGTGACCGCGTGGCGGCGCGCCTTCGCACAGACGCAGTGCGAGCTGTCGACCGAACACACCGGGCAGATCGTCGACATCCTGCGCATCGGCGAGGCCGACCTCGGCCTCTCGCTGCAGGACCCGCGGCACCCGAACATCGTCGCCGAGCCGATCGCCGAAGGGCCGCTGACGGTGCTCGCGCCGGCGGGCACCTGGAGCGCGTCGCAGCGAGCCAGGCCGATCGGCATCTCCGAGCTGCCGCCGTCGCTGGTGGGGCTGCCGGGCAGCGACCCGCTCGGCGAGTTGCTGGCCTCGGCTTTCGAGGCCGCCGACCACCACCCGGCGGTGCTGACGGTGGCGCAGAGCTACCGGCTGGCGCGCTCGCTGGTCGAGTCCGGCGGCGTCTCTGCGGTGGTCGACCCCTTCACGGCCGCGCTCCCGCGGTCCGACAAGCTCGAGCGCCGGCCGCTCGACCCCCCGCTGCCGGTGCGCTTGTACGTGCTGAGCGCCAGCCACCACCCGCTGGCGCACAGCGCCCGCGAGCTCGTGCGCTGCGTCGCGCAGGTGGCGCGCGGGTGATGGAACCCCCACGCTCCCTACCGGTCGCTGCCCCCCGAGGGGGCTTTGCCGGCGGACCGGCGGAGCCGGATCCGCGGCAATCCCTGGATGCGCTGCACGCGGCGCGGAGCGTCGCCATCGACACGCTCGCGCACGACCGCGACTTCCGCTCGCTGCGCACGCTGCCGCGTGTTCGGGTCGACCTGCGCTACGCCAGCCGGCACAACCTGCTCGGCCGCGACCTCTACTCGCCGCACGATTGCGCCTGGCTTCACGTGCAGGCCGCCTCGGCGCTCGACGTCGCGTCGGCGCGGCTCGCCGAGAGCCACCCCGACTGGCAACTGCTGGTGCTCGACGCCGCGCGGCCGCAGCGGGTGCAGGAGCTCTTCTGGGCCCATGTGCGCGGCACGCCGATGCAGCGCTACTTCGCGTCGCCCGAGCGCGGCTCGATCCACTCCTTCGGCATGGCGGTCGACCTCACGCTGTGCGACGCCGACGGCACCGAGCTCGACCTCGGCACGCCGTTCGACGACACCACCGAGCTCTCGCACCCGCCACTCGAAGCCGAGCACCTGGCCACCGGGAGGCTGCAGCCCGGGCAGGTGCATCGCCGCCAGGTGCTGCGCGACGTGATGTCGGCCGCCGGATGGCACGGCATCGACACCGAGTGGTGGCACTTCGACTTCGGCGACCGCCTGCTCGTGCGGGCGAACTACCGCCGGATTGTCTGACGCCCGCCACCCCGTTGCGGCCGCTGCCTTTGCAGGGCCGCGGCCGTTCACGACTCGGCGCCCGCGGGGGGGCTCAGCGGCTCGACACGTCGGCCGCCGCGGTGGCCGAGGCGGCGGCTGACGGCGCACCGAAGGGTGTGCGCGCCACCCAGTCGATGAACTGGTCGAGGATCCGGCGCGTCTCGCGCGGGCGCACGTTGTCGTGGTTGATCATCGCGACGACGATTCGCGGCACGCCGGCGCCGTCGGGCATCGTCCCCGCCAGCGCCACCGTGTTGCGAAGCGTGCCGGTCTTCATGCGCGCCCAGCCGGCGGCCGGGCTGCCCTGCAGCCTCGTGCGAAGCGTGCCGTCGATGCCGGCGACCGGCAGGCTGGCAATGAACTCCGGCGCCCAGCGGCTCGCCAGCCCGGCACGCACCACCCCCACGAGCTGGGCCGCGGTGAGGCGCTCGCTGCGCGACAGCCCGGAGCCGTTGTCGACCACGAAACCGGTGTCGTCGATTCCCCGCTCGCGCAGCCAGCGGCGCACGGCACGGTCGGCGCGGGCGAGTGTCGGCTCGTCGGCGGCACCGTCGGCCGCGCGCCCGATCTCGAGCAGCAGCACCCGCGTCAGTGCGTTGTCCGAAGGTTTGTTGATCGCCCGCACCAGCTCCGACAGCGGCCGCGACAGATGCTCGCCGAGCAGCACCGCGTCGGCCGGCGCGACCCCTTCGCGCAGCTTGCCGCGCCAGCGGCCGCCGAGCGCCGTCCACAGCGCGCGGAAGTGCCGCTCGATGTACTCGTTGCGGTCCAGGACGTTGATCGCCAGCGCACGGTCGCAGCCCGCCGGCCAGGTGCCGCGCAGCACCAACTCGGGCTGACGCAGGCCGCGGCCCGGGCGCACCTCGGGGTGCCGGATGGCGTCGCGCAGCTCCGGCGTGCGCCAGCCTTCGTCCCAGGTGCGGCAGTCGCCCTGCACGAGCGTCATTTCGTGCGTGATGCGAAGCCCGGCCAGTGGCGTCAGCGGCACCACCTGAAGACCGCGCTCGTCGGCGAACAGCTCCAGCCGCACGAGGTTGTGGCCGACGAGCATCGCGTCGGGGACCAGGTTGTATTCGAACTCCGGGCTCTCGTCAAAAGGCGGAATGCCGAGGTCGGGCCGTGCCGGCCGATAGGCGCTGCGGTCGACGACGAGGTCGCCGCGAAGCTCCTTGAGCCCGCGGTCGCGCGCGCGGCGCAGCAGCGTCTGCAGCGCTGCCATGTCGAAGTCGAGGTTGCCGGCACCCTGCAGCACGAGCTGACCAGTGAGCACGCCGTCCTTCGGCGGCGCGCTGGCCAGCAGCCTCGTGCGGCCGCGCCACGCGGGGCCGAGTTGCTCCAGCCCCACAAGGGTTGTCACCAGTTTCATCGTCGATCCCGGCTGCAGCGGGCGGGCCGTGCCGATGTCGACGAAGCGCGCCGAGTCGCCCGCGACCGGGGCGACGACGAAGGCGACCGCGTTGTCCGGGATGCCCGCCTCCGCCAGCGCCTGCACCACGGTGGGTGGCAGCTGCGCGCGGGCCGCGGTGGCCATCGCCAGGCCGGACAGCAGTGCGACGAAGAGTTCGAGGACCACGAGGCCGCGCAGCGTAGCACCCGGCTCACCACCCTGCGCGGACATTCCCGGCGGTTATGCAACGGCCAAGAGTTTTCATTGGCTGCGCCCGGGGCCGGCCCCTACCCTGCGCCGTCACCGCGCCGCAGCGCCACGCGGCCGCGCCCCGGCGCGAACAACCGACCAACAGCCAGGAGAACCCAGCGTGAAGTTGACCCCCATTGCATCGGCGCTGGCCCTTGCGGGCCTTTGCGGCATGGCGCTCGCGCAGAGCGAGCAGCGAGTCGAGATCACCGGCAGCAGCATCAAGCGCATCGCCAGCGAAGGTGCACTGCCGGTGCAGGTGATCCGGGCCGCCGACCTCGAGCGCGACGGCATCACCAGCGCCGAGCAGCTGGTGATGATGCTGTCGACCAACGGCACCGGTCTCGACAACCTGGCGTCCAACGCCGATGTCGTCGGCGGCGCGCAGCGCGGCAACAACGGCGCCACCTCGGCCAACCTGCGCGGCCAGGGCGCCAACGCGACGCTGATCCTGCTCAACGGCCGCCGCGTCGCGGCGCACGGCCTGAACGGCGGCGTCGTCGACCTCAACCAGATCCCGATGGCGGCGATCGACCGCATCGAGGTGCTGAAGGACGGCGCCTCGGCGATCTACGGCACCGACGCCATCGGCGGCGTCATCAACTTCATCCTGCGCAACAACTTCACCGGGCTGCGTGCGCGCGCCTTTACCGACGTCACCGAGGCCGGCGGCGGCAACATCCACCGCGGCTCCTTGACCGGCGGCTTCGGGGACCTCGACCGCGACAAGTTCAACGTGCTGGCCACGCTGTCGCTGGCCGACCACAAGGCGCTGCGCGGCGACCAGCGCGGCTTCGTCAACACCTTCCAGCCCAACCGCGGCCTGTCGGTGGACACGCGCGGCACGCCGCACGCGACCATCTTCCCGCTCGCCGGCACCGCGATCGCGACCGCCAACAACGCACCCTTCATCCCCGGCACGACGATTCGCGCCGCCGGCGGCATCAACATCCTCGACCTGCCCGGCGCCGAAGGCTGCGCCTCGATCGACGGCCAGGCGCCCTACGACGCGCTGCTGTGGAACGTGCCCAACGCGGCGCTGTCCTGCGCCTGGGACACCGGCCGTGCCGCGGTGCTTCAGCAGCCGATCAAGAACCTGAACTTCGTCGGCCGCGGCACGGTGCGCTTCGGCGAGCACCAGCTTGCGGTCGAGCTGACCGGCTCGAAGTCGGAGTCGGCGAAGCGCTTCTCGCACCTGCAGATGACGCCGAACACGACGACGCAGCAGCTGCGCTACCCGCGCAACCAGGCCTCGGCCGCGACCTACGACATGGTGTTCGGTCGCCTCGTCGCCGCCTTCCCCGAGCTCGAGGCGCAGCGCGGCCAGCCGCTGGCCTACCGCTGGCGCTGCATCGAGTGCGGGCCGCGCGAGATCGAGACCGAGGCCGAAACCCGGCGCGTCTTCGCCGGCATCGACGGCCCTCTGTTCGGCGGCTGGGACTACCGCGCCGGCATGCTGCAGGCGACCAGCGAGGCGACGTCGACGCTGGGCAGCGGCTACTACTTCCGCGGCACCGACGCCAGCGGCAACGTGATCGGCCCGGGCATCGTGCCGGCGCTCAACAGCGGCCAGATCAACGTCTTCCTGCTGCCCGGCCAGACGCAGAGCGCCGCCGGCCTGGCCGCGCTCGAGGCCGCTTCGGCGCGCGGCGTCGTGCTGTATGGCGGCAAGTACACGATGACGCAGTTCGACGCCGCGGCCACGGGGCCGATGTTCAAGCTGCCGGCCGGCGACGCGATGGCCGCCGTCGGCGTCGACCTGCGCACCGAGAAGTACCGCTTCAACGGCGACGAGCGCGCGGCCGCGAACCGCCCGGTGATCGTCGCCGCGCCGTTCGACGACGGCAACGCGTTGACCGGTGCCAAGCGCGACGTGAAGGCGGTCTACGCCGAGCTGCTGCTGCCGGTCACGAAGACCTTCGAGACCACGCTGGCGGTGCGCACCGACGAGTACGACGGCTTCGGCCGCACCACCAACCCCAAGGTGTCTGCGCTGTGGAAGCCGAGCAGCCAGTTCCTGATGCGCGGCTCGTACACCACGGGCTTCCGCGTGCCGACCTTCAACCAGCTCTTCAACGGTGCCTCCGAGTCGCTGTTCACCGGCACGACGCTGGTCGACCCGGCGACCTGCCCCTCGGGCCGGCCGAACACCACCGACCCCGGCTGTGCGTTCATCGACCGCGCCGCGGTCATCATCAACGGAGGCAAGCCCGACCTCGGGCCGGAAGAGGCGAAGATGGCCTCGCTCGGTTTCGTCTGGGAGCCGACCGCCAACCTCAGCATCGGCGTCGACTGGTGGACCATCGAACGCGAGGGCACGATCCAGATCCTGACGCTGACGCAACTGATCGACAACTACGCCTACTTCCCCGAGCGCTTCATCCGCAATGCCCAGGGCACGCTGATCGGGGTCGACAACCGCTGGATCAATGCCGGCGGGTCGCAGACCGAGGGCGTCGAACTCAGCGTGCTCGGCGGTTTCAGCGCGTTCGGCGCCCGCTGGACAGCCGGCCTGGAAGGCACCTACCTGCTGAAGAAGCGCTCGCGCGTCGTGCCCGGCGCGGCCTACGGGCCGAGCGAGGTCGGCCGCTTCACCCTTGCCGGCGACCTCGGCCTGCGCTGGAAGCACAACGCCTACGTGACCTACAAGCGCGGCGAATGGAGTGCATCGCTGGGCCAGATCTTCCGCAGCGGCTACAACGACCAGGTGCTGCCCGGCGTGGCCGCCGGCGCCGTGTCGCCTCCCGACTGGAAGGCCAAGGTCGACAGCTACACCATCTACAACGCCAGCGTCACTTACACCGGCATCAAGAACCTGACGATCACCGGCGGCGTGAAGAACCTGCTCGACAAAGACCCGCCGTTCGCGATCACCTACGACAGCAATTTCGGCAGCGGCAGTTCCTGGGAGCCGCGTGTGGCCGACCCGCGCGGGCGCTCGTTCACCCTCGCCGTCGAATACAAGTTCTTCTGACGGCTTCGTCCCACCAATGGCCCCGCCGCCGCCTGCTGGTGGCGGCGGGCGCCGCCGCGCTGCTGCCGGGCTGCGCGGCGCCGCCGCCACCACCGGCGCTGCCCGGCGCGCTGCGGCCACTCCCGCCGGCATTGCCGACGCCGCCGGCGACCGTGGTGCGCGCCGCCCGGCTGCGCGAAGGCGACACGGTGGGGCTCTTCGCACCCTCGGGGGTCGCCACGGCCGAGCACTTGCAACGGGCGCTGGACAACCTCGCCCGGCTCGGGCTGCGGGCCCGTGTGCCGCGCCACCTGCTCGCCGCGCATGGCGGCTACGCCGGCACGGTGGCACAGCGGCTCGACGACATCGATGCACTGTGGCGCGACGGCGACGTGCGCGCGCTGTGGGCGCTGCGCGGCGGCGCCGGCGCGGCCAGCCTGCTGCCCTTCATCGACTACACGCGGGCGCGGCGCGAGCCGAAGGTGGTGGTCGGCTACTCCGACACCACCGCGCTGCTGCTGGCGCTGCGGCGGCGCGCAGGGCTGGTGGGCTTCCACGCGCCGCTGGCGAGCTCGACCTTCACCAGCGACACCGTCGATGCGCTGCGTGCGGTGCTGATGCAGCCGCGCCGCGAGACGCTGTTCACGCGCCTCGAAGGCCACCGTCGGCGCGCTGGGACCGAACTGCAGTTTCGCGCCCGAACGCTGCACGACGGCATCGCCGAAGGGCCTCTCGTCGGCGGTAACCTGTCGGTGCTGAGCGCGCTGCAGGGCACACCGTTCGCGGCCGATTGGACGGCTGCGGTGCTCTTCGTCGAGGAGGTGCGCGAGCCCCCCTACCGCATCGACCGCATGCTGGCGCAGCTCGACCTCGGCCCCGGGCTCGCGCGCGCGGCGGCGATCGCCGCCGGCATCTTCCACCGCTGCGAGGCGCCCCCCGGCGAGGCCTCGCTGACGCTGGCCGAGACGCTCGACCAGCACCTCGGCCGCGCCGGCGTGCCGGCGGCCTACGGGCTCGGCTTCGGCCATGTCGCGGGCCAGATCGTGCTGCCGCTGGGTGTGCGTGCCCGGCTCGACGCCGGTGCGCTGACGCTGACGCTGCTCGACGCCGCGGTGGATTGACGAGGATCTCTCGCAGGCCGCCCCGCGCACGCCTTCGGGCCCGGCCTTGCCCCGCGCCGCACGATAAGCTCGCGGCCACACAAACACCGTGATGATCGACGCGTGTCCCGACGAGCGGCTGGTCCAGCTCGATCTCATCGGCCCGCCGCGCCTGCGCGTCGCGGGCCGGACGCAGCGTCTCGGTTCGCGCAAGGCCCTCGCTGTCGCGCTGGTGCTGGCACTCGACGGTGCCCAGGCGCGCGAGCATCTGGCCGCTCTGCTGTGGCCGGACGTCGACGGTGCGGCGGCGCGCCGCAACCTGCGGCGCGAGCTGTTCCGGCTTCGGGGCGCGGGGCTGCCGATCGGCGAACGCGACGATGGTGCGGTGGTGCTGGAGACCGCGCCCGAGCTGACGGTCGACACCGACGACGGAGAGCCGCTGCAGGGGCTGGACACTCTCGCGGGTGAACAATTCGACGCCTGGCTGCAGCGCGCCCGGATGCGCTTGCAGTCGCGCCGCAGCGCGCAGTGGCGGGAGCGCGCACGCCTGGCCCAGCAGAGCGGTCGCTCCGCCGAGGCCCTCGAAGCGGCCCGGCTGCAGATGCGGGCCGACCCCTGCGACGAAGCCGCTGCGCTGCAGGCGGTGCAGCTGCTGCAGCAGCGGGGCGAGTCTGCCGAGGCCCGGGACCTGGTGCGCGGCGTGGCCGAGGCTTTGCGAAGGCAGCTCGGCCTGCCGCTGTCGAAAGCGCTGCGCGACGCCGTCGCCGGTGCCGATTCCGCGCCGCCGCTGCCGCCGCCCGCGCCGGTGGCCGGCCCCAAGCGGCTGCTGATCCCGGACCGAACGCCGTATGTCGGGCGGCCGCAGGTCGAAGAACGGGTCCTCGCCGCGTGGGCACAAGGACGAAGGGTCTACCTCTCCGGCGCCGCGGGTGCTGGCAAGTCGCGCCTGGCGCAGGAGCTGGCCGCGCAGCGCGGCGGCTGGATCCGCCTGCGCTGCGAACCCGACGACCCGCTGGTGCCGTACTCGTCGGCGGTGCGCGCGTTGCGTGCGCTGCGCGACGCCGCGCCCGATGTCGCGCTCGCCCCCTGGGTGCGCCGCGAACTTGCCCAGCTGCTGCCCGAGTACGGCCCCGCACCCGAGTCGCGCGACCCCGATGCGGCGCGAGCGCGTCTGGTGGCGGCCTATGCCGCGGCCTTCGACGCCCTGGTCAGCGACAACTTCCAGGCGCTGGTGTTCGACGACTGGCAATGGGTCGATGCCGCCAGCCTCGAGCTGTGGGCGCCGGCCGAAGCGCCGGCTGGCATCGGCGTGCTGATGGCCTACCGCAGCGCGCAGCTGCCCGCGGCCGCGCTGCAGCGCCAGCGCGGCGATGTCGACAGCGGCCGCGCGGTTCAGCTGACCCTGGAGGGCCTGGACGCCGCGCAGACGCTGGCCCTGGTGCGGGCGCTGTCGGGCTCCGCCGGCGGCACGCTGTTCAGCCGCCGCCTGCACGAGGCGACCGGCGGCAACCCGCTTTTCCTGCTCGAGACGATGCGCCACCTGCAGCAGCAGGGCCTGCTCGAGGCCGACGGCGCAGCCGGCTGGCGCACGCCGTTCGACGCCCACACCACCGACTACGCCGAACTGCCGGTCCCCTCGACGGTCCGCGACACGGTGCTGGCACGTGTTCGCGCGCTCGGCGAGGCCGCCCAGCGGCTGCTGGAAGCGGCCAGCCTGCTGGCGGGCAGGTTCGACATCCGCGCGCTGCGGGAGGTGACGACGCTGGACGAACCGGCCCTGCTGGATACGCTGGCCCATGCCGGCGCGGCGCAGTTGATCGTCGAAGACGAAGCCGGCTGGCGATTCGCCCACGACCTGGTGCCGCAGTGCCTGGGCGCCGCGATGAGCCCGACCCGTCGGCGTGTGCTGCACCGCCGCCTGGCGGCCAGCCTCGAAGGCGCCGGCGCAGCGCCGGCGCTGGTGGCGTCACACCTCGAAGCGGCGGGTGAGAACGAAGCGGCGCAGCAGGCCTACACGCGGGCGGCCGAACTGGCGCTGCGGCTGCATGCGCTGCCGCAGGCGCTCGGCCTGTGGGATGACGCGCTGCGCTGCGGTGCGGAGGGCATCGCGGCGGCCACGATCCATGTCGAGCGCGCCCAGGTGCACCGCCGCCGCGCCGAGCCCGAAGCGGCTGCGGCCGCCCTCGATGCCGCGGTCCGCTCTGCTGACGCGGCGGGCAACGACGAGCGCGGAAGGCGTTGCCGTGCCGAGGTGCAGATCGCCCGCGCCGATGCCTGGGCCGAGAGCCGGCCGGAGGATGCGCTGACGTTGCTCGACGCGATGGAGCCGTCGCTGCCGTTCTGGCCCGCGCTGCAGGCGCGCGCGCTCCAGGTGCGCTCGCGGGTGCTGACCTTCGTCGGACGGCTGCCCGAGGCCACCGAGATGCTCCGCCGCGCGATCGCGGTGCTGAGCCCCGTCCCGGGCGAGGAGTCGCACCGCGCCGAGATGCTGGAAACGCTGGCGCGGGCGCGCTTGCGCGCCGGCGACCTGTCCGGAGCCGCGGTGGCCGCCGAACAAGCGGTGGCCGTGCTCGAAACCGTCAACCTGCCGGCGCAGCTGGCCGATGCGCTGACGCTGCAGGCGGTCGCCGCGCTGTACGGTGGCGCCACCGCCCGCGCCCGCGAGGCGCTGCTGCGCGCGCGCGAGCTCTCGCGGCGCTGTGGCCATGTCCCGGCGCAGCGGGCGGCGATCCTCAACCTCGTCAAGCTGGCGGCCGACGCCGGCGACACCGACGAGGCGATTGCGCTGCTGGACGAAGGCGAGGCGCTGGCACCCGGATTCGAGCACGCCCGCGCGGAGCAGGCCTTTCTGTCGGCGCGCTTCTACGTGCGCTACCTGCGCGGCGACCTCGACGCTGCGCGCGAGACGGCCGGGCGGCTGGTGGCCGCCGTCGAACATGTCCCCGGCCACAGCGAGCGCATCGGCACGCGCCACGTGGTGGTCGACCTCTTCCTGCTTTCCGGCGACCTCGACACCGCGCGCAGCCTGCTCACCACCGCGCAGGCCCTGTGCGACGCGCAGCGCGCCGGTTCCGGTGGCGGGCACTTCCAGACCCAGCAGGCTGCCAAGATGGCGTGGCTGCGGCTCGCCGAAGGCCGCCCGCAGCAGGCGATGGCGCTGCTTGCCGGCGCTGCCGAGCCCGAGCGGCTCGAGGACACCATCGCCTTCGCGTGGATCGGCAGCGCGGCCGCGCTGGCGCTGCACGATGCTGCCGAGGCGCGCCGCTGGCTCGGGCGCGCCGCCCCCGGCGATGCCGCACCGACCGACCAGCTGGCGATGTGGCTGCTGCAGGCACTGGCGGTGGCCGCGCACGAGGCCCGGCCCGACGACGAGGTGCGACGGCGCGCTGCCGAACTCGCCGCCAGCCGCCGGGTGCCAGCCCAGATGGCCGAGCGCCTCCGCGCGGCGCTGGCGGCCTGAGCGCCCCCAGGGCCGGCCGTTGCCGGCCCGCCCCCGCGGAGGGCCTAGCGAAGGTGGCGGACCCATTTGCTCGAGAGCCGCGACCGAAGCGCGGCACTGCAACGCTTTTTCAACACCCCTGCGCAACGATCCGCCCGAGTCCGCGCAGTGCGCGGTGTGAATCTTCTCGAGCAGAGGTGGCTCCGCCACTTTCGCTCGACCCTCCGCGGGGGCGGGCCGGCGACGGCCGGCCCCGGGGGGGAGCCCGGAAGGCCGGAACAAATGGCGCAGCCCGTAGGCAGGACAAGACCGGATGGCGAACCCGCCCTGCGCCTGCGGCTGCGGCGCGAGGGCCAGGGCGACCAGTGCCGCTGGCAGGCCGACCTGCTCGGTGCGCCGTCGCATGCGTCGCAGCACTTCGACTCGTTGCCGGAGCTGATCGCATGGCTGGCCCGGCTGGAGTGGCAGTCCAGCGTGACCCGGGGCCTCCGATGACGCCGCGCACGACCCGACACCCACCCACCGTCACCTGCCCACAGGAGCAACCGATCATGAAGCTGCAACACCTGCTGCTGGCCACGCTCGTCAGCGCCGCGATGCCCGCGTCGGCCGCGGTGGAGGCCAGTTCGGGATACTGGACGGGACATGGGCCGCAGGACTTCGGCGTCAACCACGGCAACGGGCTGACGGCCAGCAGCGGCACGAGCTTCATCGAGCCCGGGGTTCCGCCGCTGCCGCACATCTCGGGTGCCGCCGGCAGCACGGCCAATGGCCTGCTCGGGCGGTTGTCGGGCGGCGCGTCGGTGTTCAGCTCGGTCGGCGGCAATCAGGGCCCTTCGGATTCGTCCTTCTTCACCTCGGCGGCCATCACCGACCGCCTGGTGTGGGACGGCATGACGCCGCTGAGCTTCTCGATCGATGTCGACTGGTCGTTGTTCGGCGCGCAGTCGGCCGGCCCCGACTACGGCGTCCCCGGCCTGACGAACGTGGCGACGGTGTCGATGCGCTTCGGCTACTACGTCTCGTACCTCCACCCGGTGTTCGGCGAGACGATGCTGGCCCGGCGCAGCCTGGTCCGCACGCAGTTCGACCACTCGGACGGCAGCGAGGAGGAGTTCGCCATCGAGCACGACAACGGCATCGACACGCCGGTCGACGTGGTGGGCAGCAGCCACTGGCTGGCGGCCACCGTCGGGGCGCTGGGGTTCGATCCCGGAACCATCGACGTGGTCTTCACGCTGGGCATCGACGTCGGGTGCGGCTTCGTCGCCGGCGCGGTCGAGAACCACGACCCGACCTGCCAGGCGGCTGCGGACCTGACCGGCACCGCGTACGCCGCCATCCGAGGCAGCTACTCGTCGTTGAGCGGCTACACGTACACCGGCCGCCCGGCGGCCGAGCCGCCTGGCGGCGTGCCGGAGCCGTCGGCGCTGGCGCTGGCCGGTGCGGCCATCGGTGCGCTGGCGTGGCGGCGTCGGCGCGGCACCGGGCATCGGCGCGATGCCGGCGGCCACCGCGACGTTCCGCGGCGGCGCCGTGCCTCCGGTTCCGCGAGCGGGGCTGCCCGCGCGCTGGTGCTGATGTGCCTTGGCGCGGGATCGGTGTCGCCGGCGGCCGCGACCTGGCTCGGCCTCGGCGACGGCGTCTACACGGTGACCGCCACCTGCATCGCGTCACCGGTGGTCTCGTGCGCGACGCCGGTGGTCGGCCAGATCACCGTGCAGGGCGACGGCCTGACGGCGATGGACTTCTCGATCGACGGCCAGCACTTCGTCGGCGACCCCGAGGATTCCGAGGTGTCGCTGTTCGACCAGTCGGCACTGCAGATGAGCCCCTACCAGGCCTTCTACCTGCGGCTGATGAAGGACGACCACGACCCCTTCGTCGCCGGCGACCGCGCCTGGTACTACTGCCGCCACGTCGGGGGCGGCACCTGCGCGCCCGACACCCGCGGCCACTGGACCGCCGAGCGCTTGGGCGACCTGCCGCCCGGGCGTGTGCCCGAGCCGGCCACCGCCGGCCTGGCCGCGCTGGCGCTGCTGGCGCTCGGCGCGCGTCGTCAGCCGAGCCGCCGCGAACCCGGCTGCGCGAAGTAGAACCATTCATGCCCGACCTGGGCACGAACGTTCGGAAAGACGACGCGGCCATCGGCCGGCGCGGCGACGACGCTGCCGTCGTGGCGGATGCCGATCGGCTCGCCCTGCTTCACGGCGTCGAAGCTCGCCCACCCGCGTGCGAAGCGGTCGCCTTCGTGCAGCCGGTCGGTGACCTCCACCAGCCGCAGCACCTCGGGCGCGGCCACCGGCGGCGCCAGCGGCAGTTCGGCCAGGCCGAGCAGCGCCAGCGCCTGCAGGATCGCGCGCTCGCCGACATCGGGCGCCTTCGGGTCGGCGTGCTGCCCGCATTCGAGCGTGATGGCGTAGCCGCCGCGCGAGCGCATGTACTCGGTGGTGCCGACACCGTACTGCGGGTCGGCGTCGAGGGCGGTGCCGAGGCGCTGCGCGCGCTCGCGCCGGCGTGCGACGCCGCCTTCGTAGACCGACAGCCAGCCGTCGACGATGCGCCTCGGCCCGAGGTGCAGCGCCAGCCGCGATTCGGCCGCGGCGTGCGCGAAAGGTTCGAGCGCGCCGCGGTTGTCTTCGGGGCCGATCATCACGAAGGCCTCGCCCGGCCCCTGGAACGAGTGCAGATCGAGCAGCACGTCGTGAGCCTCGAGCAGCGGGCACAGGCGGTTGCCGATGCGGTCCTCGTAGTCCTGCGGCACCGCAGTCGGCCGCAGGTTGCGGTTGAGGTTGCGCTCGCCCATTCGCTGCCCGCGCGCATGGGCGAGCGGATTCGTGACCGGCACGAAGGTGACGATTCCGCGTGTGATCTCGAGATCGCCGGCGTCGATGCGCGCCAGCACCCGTTCGATCGCCACCCGGCCCGCCGTCTCGTTGCCGTGCACGGCACCCAGCACAACGAGCCGCGGCCCGGGGGCAAGCCCGAGGCACTGGTGGACACGCAGCTGCTGCGGTGCGCGGACGGTTTCGTTCACGGTGGGGCCTCCTCGGCGGGCGCAAAGCATACCGAGCAGTCCGGCACGACTCCCGGGGGCTGCAAGCCTACGCGGCGATAACCAGGCGGTCGCGCCCTTGCGCCTTGGCTTCGGCGAGCGCGCGGTCGGCACGTTCGAGCGTGTGCTCGACCGTCTCGCCGGCGCGGTGTTCGGCCAGCCCGGCCGAAAGCGTCAGCGCCAGCGGCCCGCCGGGCACCGCGAGCCGCATCTCGCCGATGCCACCACGAACCCGCTCGACACCGCCTCGGGCCAGCGGCGCGCGGGTGTCGGACAGCAGCAGCACAAAACGGTCGCCGCCCCAGCGCGCAAAGACGTCGGCGACGCGAACACGCCGCGTCGCCTCGTGCGCGACGCTGCGCAGCACTGCGTCGCCGACCGATCGGCCTCGCGACTCGTTGATCTGCTTGAAGCGGTCGATGTCCAGCACCGCGAGGCAGAAGGTGTGCCCCGAGCGGATGCAGCGCTGGTGTTCCTGCTCGAGCATCTCGCGCATCTGGCGGCGGTTGACGAGGCCGGTCAGCTCGTCGCGGGTGGCCAGCTCGCGGATGCGCACCAGCGCACGTTCGAGCTCCTGCCGCTGGCGGCGGTTGTTGCGGCGCATCGACGACAAGCGGGCAGCGAGGATCGACGCCGCCGGGATCATCGTCACCACCATCAGGAAGTGGCCGACCTCGACCAGCGGTGGGTAGCGCTGCGGTTGCAGCCGCGACATCACGAGCATCGTGCCGCCGAACAGCGCCACCGCGTACACGCTCACCCAGCGCATCTGCTTCGGCGTCGCGACGAACATGCCGAACATCAGGATCACCATCACGATCGGGAACACGCCCCCACGCCCGGCGCCGAGCAGCGCGTAGGCGCCTGCGCCGCAGGCGAGCGCGTAGACCATCTGCGGCACCGTCAGCGACGGATCCTCGAAGCGGCGCGACCAGCCGCTGCGGATGGCGGCGTAGGACAAAACCATCCCGGCCAGCGACAGGCCCGTCCACCATGCCACCGCGCGTGCCGGTGCGGCACCGGCCCACAGGAAGTACAGCACCGTGACGACGCCGGCCGCCATCATCGCGAGCGCCATCAGCGCCTGGGCCAGGCGCGTGCGCTGCGCGGCGTCTCGGCTCAGCAGCGCATCCAGCAGTCGGCGCATCGGGTTCTCGGGTCGCACGCGGGGGCAAGCGTAGCGCAAGGGCGCGGCGGCCCTGCTTCGCTGCCGCTCAGAAGCTGTGAACGAACCCAGCGTGCCCGCGCCGGGGTGGCCAAGGGCCGTGCGCAAGGCGCGGTGCGCAGCCCGGGCTGGCCGCCCGGGCAAGCGGCGCAACACCGCGCACGGCCCCTGGGTACCCCGGCCCAAAGGGTGCACCCCCACCAAGTGCCCACTCGGTGTTGCAAATGCTCGCCGTGCCGGCGGGCACGGCTGTGCTTTGCGCCTTGATTGGGCGCTTGGTGGGGGCGCACGCGGGCACGCTGGGTTCGTTCACAGCTTCTTCAGCCGGTGGCTTTCGCCGCGCGGGCGCCGGCCGCGGGCGCCGACAGCTGCGAGGCGCAGACGACACGGTCGCGGCCGGCGTTCTTGGCCTGGTACATCGCACGATCGGCGCGGTCGATCGCCGGCTCGAGGTCGTCCTCGTCGAGGCAGGCGGCAACCCCGGCCGAGAAGCTGACACGCAGGCCCGGCGCGAGGTCGTCGAAGACCACCTGCTGCAGGCGCCGGCGCACCCGTTCGAGGCAGGCCAGGCCCTCGCCCTCGTCGGTGGCCGGCATCATCAGCAGGAACTCCTCGCCGCCCCAGCGCGACAGCACGTCGGGGGCGCGCACCTCGGCCGCGGCGACCTCGGCAAAGGTCCGCAACACCCGGTCGCCGGCGGCGTGGCCATGGTCGTCGTTGATTCGCTTGAAGCGGTCGAGGTCGATCAGCGCCACGCACATCATCGGTTTCACGCGGTCGCGGCGGCGCAGCTCGGCGCGCAGGCTGTCGATCGCCGCGCGGCGGTTCAGGAGGCCGGTCAGCTCGTCGCGGGTGGCCAGCGACTGGATGCGCTCGAGCGCAGAGGCGAGTTCGGTGCGTTGTGCCACCAGCCGCGCGCGCAGCTTGCCCAGCCGCTCGGCGAGCGCGGCCACCGCGCCGAGCACGATCGCCGCGAAGACGAAATGCATCACCTCGACCCGCGGGTCGTAGCGCGCGGGGTCGGTCCACCCTTTCCACGCCATCGTCGCCGCCAGCAGAGCGAAGGCCAGCCCGGCGAGCATGCGCGAGCGCCGCGGCGGCAGCGTGAAGATGCCGAACAGCAGCACCAGCGTCATGATCAGCAGCACGCCGCCGCGCGCCGGCCCGGTGATCGCGTACGACCAGGTGATGCCGACCATCGCCCACAGCATCTGCGGCACCGTCAGCGCCGGGTCGGCCTCGACGCGCAGGTTGATGCCGCTGCGGATGGCAAGGTAGAAGCCGACGCCGCCGGTGAGGTTCCAGGCCGTCAACCGCCACGAGGCGGCCTCGTCGATCATCCCGGCCAGCACCTCCATGTGCTGGACCACTGCGAACACCGCGTAGACGAGCAGCGCCAGCAGCGTCTGCGATGCCCGCAGGCGCTGCTGGCGCTGCATGCCGGTGTCGGCCGGCATCGGCGCGGGGGCGGTCGCTGGAGGTTCCATCTCCCCGGGTTCTATCGGCTGCCGTGCCCGCCCCTTGACGAGGGATCACCCGCGTCAGCCCCGCGGCCGCGACAAATGCCGCAACGGCAGCGCCGCACCCGACTTCACCTCGCCGAGCGAGAAGCTGGTGTGCAGGTCCTTGAAGTTGGGCAGCTTGAACAAGGTCTCGCGTGCCCAGCGCGAGTAGGCGTCGAGGTCGGTGGCGACGACATGCAGCTCGAAGGTGCCGGCGCCGCTGATGTAGTGGCAGGCCACCACCTCGGGCAGCGCGCGGATCGCCTGCTCGAGCGCACGCGTCGCGTCGGCGTTGTTGCGCTCGGCGTCGACGCGGACGAAGGCCAGCACACCGAGCCCGACCTTGCGGCGGTCGATCTCGGCGCGGTAGCCGGTGATGTAGCCCTGCTGTTCGAGCCAGCGCACACGGCGCCAGGTCGGTGCGGCCGAGAGGCCGATGCGCTGCGCGAGCTCGGCGTTGGACAGCCTCGCGTCGGCCTGCAGCTCGTGGAGGATCGCGACGTCGTAGCGGTCGAGCTGGTCGCCGTGGGGCTCGTCGGCGGTGGGTTCGGCTTCGGCCATCTTCGCCGGGCGCGGCTTCTTGAGCGTCATTCTTTCTCCACACGACGTTTGCAGCATCGCTTCTTGCGCAGAGCATGCCCTGACGGGCATCAAAAGAAAACACCTGTGGGCGGCCTCCTCCTACACTGCGCGCCTCGTTGCAGGAGATGTGCCGCCCATGAATGCGCCGCTACCGGACTCGGTCCGAAAGGCTCTCGAGAGCGTGACGCTGGATGACAAATACGCCCTCGAAACCGGGCGTGCCTTCATGAGCGGTGTGCAGGCGCTGGTGCGGCTGCCGATGTTGCAGCGCCAGCGCGACGCACGCGTCGGCCTCAACACCGCCGGCTTCGTCAGCGGCTACCGCGGCAGCCCGCTCGGCGGCTACGACCAGGCGTTGTGGCAGGCCAAGAAGCACCTGGCGCACCAGCACATCGTCTTCCAGCCCGGCGTCAACGAGGAATTGGCGGCCACCGCGGTGTGGGGCACGCAGATGCTCGACCTCTTCCCGCAGCAGAAGAAGTTCGACGGCGTGTTCGGCATCTGGTACGGCAAGGGCCCGGGCGTCGACCGCTGCAGCGACGTCTTCAAGCACGCCAACATGGCCGGCACGTCCAGGCACGGCGGCGTGATCGCGGTCGCCGGCGACGACCATGTCGCGAAGAGCAGCACCGCGGCGCACCAGAGCGACCACATCTTCAAGGCCTGCGGGCTGCCGGTGTTCTTCCCGTCGAGCGTGCAGGACATCCTCGACATGGGGCTGCACGCCTTCGCGATGAGCCGCTTCGCCGGCGTCTGGGCCGGCATGAAGACGATCCAGGAGGTGGTGGAGTCGTCGTCCTCGGTGGTGGTGGACCCCGGCCGCGTGAAGATCGTGCTGCCCGAGGACTTCGTGATGCCCACCGGCGGCGTTCACATGCGCTGGCCCGACGGCGCGCTCGAGCAGGAAGCGCGCCTCTTCGACTACAAGTGGTACGCCGCGCTCGCCTACGTGCGCGCCAACCGGCTCAACCACAACGTCGTCGAAGGCCCGAACGACCGCTTCGGCATCATCGCCAGCGGCAAGGCCTACAACGACACCCGCCAGGCGCTGGCCGACCTCGGGCTCGACGACGACGCCTGCCGGCGGCTCGGCATCCGGCTGCACAAGGTCAACGTCGTCTGGCCGCTCGAGGCCACCATCACGCGCGACTTCGCGCAGGGGCTGCAGGAGATCCTGGTCGTCGAGGAGAAGCGCCAGGTCATCGAGTACCAGCTGAAGGAAGAGCTGTACAACTGGCGCGCCGACGTGCGGCCCCATGTGCTCGGCAAGTTCGACGAGGACGAGAGTGACCCCAGCGGCGGCGAGTGGAGCCGCCCGAACCCCAGCCACAACTGGCTGCTGCGCGCCAAGGCCGACCTGACGCCGGCGATCATCGCCCGCGCGATCGCGAAGCGGCTGAAGAGGATGGGCGTCGACGCCGACACCGCGGCGCGAATGGACTCGCGGCTCGCGGTCGTCGACGCACGCGAGAAGAGCCTGGCGCAGATCCCGCCTGCCGGCGACCGCACGCCCTGGTTCTGCAGCGGCTGCCCGCACAACACCAGCACCCGCGTGCCCGAAGGCTCGCGCGCCACCGCCGGCATCGGCTGCCACTTCATGGCGGTGTGGATGGACCGCAGCACCGTCACCTTCAGCCAGATGGGCGGCGAGGGGGTGAGCTGGGTCGGCCAGGCCCCGTTCACCAACGAGAAGCATGTCTTTGCCAACCTCGGCGACGGCACCTACTTCCACAGCGGCGTGCTCGCCATCCGCCAGGCGATCGCGGCCAAGGTCAACGTCACCTACAAGATCCTGTTCAACGATGCGGTCGCGATGACCGGCGGCCAGCCGATCGACGGCACGCTGCGGGTGCCCGAGATGACGCGCGAGCTCGAGGCCGAGGGCGTGAAGAAGATCGTCGTCGTCACCGACGAGCCCGAGAAGTACCAGGGTGGCGGCATCTCGCTCGCCCCCGGCGTCACGGTGCGGCACCGCGACGAGCTCGACGCGGTGCAGCGCGAGCTGCGCGACGTCCAAGGCTGCACCGCGATCGTCTACGACCAGACCTGTGCCACCGAGAAGCGCCGCCGCCGCAAGCGCGGCACGATGGTCAACCCGGCCCGGAACGTCGTCATCAACGAGCTCGTCTGCGAAGGCTGCGGCGACTGCTCGGTGCAGAGCAACTGCCTCTCGGTCGAGCCCATCGAGACCGAGTTCGGCCGCAAGCGCCGCATCAACCAGAGCACCTGCAACAAGGACTTCTCGTGCCTGAAGGGCTTCTGCCCGAGCTTCGTCACCGTCGAGGGCGGCACGCTGAAGAAACCGAAGAGGGAGAAGAAGGGCGACCTCTCGGCGATGCCGCCGATCCCCGAGCCGGTTCTGCCGCTCGCCGAAGAGGCCTTCGGCATCGTCGTCGCCGGCGTCGGCGGCACCGGCGTCATCACCATCGGCCAGTTGCTCGGCATGGCCGCGCACCTCGAGGGCAAGGGCATCGTCACGCAGGATGCCGGCGGGCTGGCGCAGAAGGGCGGCGCCGCGTGGAGCCACGTGCAGATCGCCAACCGGCCGGAAGCCATCCACACCACCAAGGTCGACACCGCGAAGGCCGACCTCGTGATCGCCTGCGACGCCATCGTTGCCGCCAGCAAGAGCACGCTGCAGGTGATGCAGCCCGGGCGGACCTTCGTCGCGCTGAACGGCCACGGCACGCCGACCGCGGCGATGATCCACAACCCCGACTGGCAGTTCCCGGGCGGCAACTGCGAGACCGCGCTCGCCACCGCGGTGGGCAGCGAGCTCGTCGGCCAGTTCGACGCCGAACAGGTGGCGGTGCAGCTGCTCGGCGACTCGATCTACACCAACCCGATGATGCTCGGCTATGCGTGGCAGAAGGGGCGGGTGCCGCTGACGCACGCGTCGCTGATGCGCGCGATCGAGCTCAACGGCGTGCAGGTCGAGAACAACCAGGCGGCCTTCGAGTGGGGCCGGCGCTGCGCGCACGACCTGGCGGCGGTGAAGGCGCTGTTCGCGGCGCAGCAGATCATCCAGATCGTCAAGAAGCCCTCGGTCGACGAGCTGGTGGCGCGGCGCGTCGATTTCCTCACCGGCTACCAGGACAGCGCTTATGCAGCGCGCTACCGGGCCTTCGTCGGCAAGGTTCGCGAGGCCGAGGGCAAGCTCGGTGACGGCACCGCGCTCTCCGAAGCGGTGGCTCGGTACCTGTTCAAGCTGATGGCCTACAAGGACGAGTTCGAGGTCGCGCGGCTGCACACCGATCCTGCCTTCCTGGCCAAGATCGAGAGCATGTTCGAAGGCGACTACCGGATCGTCCACCACCTCGCGCCGCCGCTAACCGCGAAGAAGAACGACAAGGGCGAGCTGCAGAAGAGCCCGTTCGGCCCCTGGGTGCGCAGCGCCTTCGGCTGGCTCGCGAAGATGAAGGGCCTGCGCGGCGGCGCGCTCGACCTCTTCGGCCGCACCGAGGAGCGCCGCGCCGAACGCGCGCTGATCGCCGAGTACGTGGCCTGCATCGACGAGCTTGTGCGCGGCCTGACGAAGGACAAGCTGCCGCTGGCGGCCGAGATCGCGCGCATCCCGGAAGAGATCCGCGGCTACGGCCACGTGAAGGCGCGCCACCTCGTGGCGGCGCGCGCCAAGTGGCAGCAGCTGATGGTGCGCTGGCGCGCCGCTTGAACCGGCCGGTCGCCGTGCGCTGGGGCGGCGCCCCTAAACGAAGCCTTGCCCGCGGCCGGGGCGGCGCCGGATGATGCCTTCCGGGCTCGTCAGCCCGGAAGGTAGTGCATGACCCTGGCCACGCCGCGCCGAAGCGCGCCGCTGTTCACTGCCGCCGAACTGCGCGGCCTCTCGGCGCTCGGCGTCGACGCCGTGGTCGGGCTGACCGACCTGGTCGAGCAGATGCACCTAACGATCGCACGCCGCCCGCGCCCGATCGGTCCGGCGCCCGCCGGCCGCACCGGCGGCATCACCGGCTTCGTCTACCGCACGGTTCGCGGCACGACGCGCGTGGTCGGCAAGGGGCTCGACGCCGCGCTGGCCCGGCTGGCCGCCGGCAGCGGCGCCGACGAATCGGGGCCGGCGGCGCGCGAAGCGCTGCGCGCGGCGATCAACGGCATCTGGGGCGACCACCTGGCGCAGAGCGGCAACGCGCTGGCGATCCCGATGCGGCTGCGCGCCGGCGGCCGGGCGCTCGACCTCGACCCCGCGGCGCTGCGCGAGCGCCTGCCCGAAGCGGGTCCGCGGCTGCTGGTGCTGGTGCACGGCCTCGGCATGAACGATCTGCAGTGGTGCCGCAACGGCCACGACCATGGCCAGGCACTGGCGCGCGACGCCGGCTACAGCCCGGTCTACCTGCACTACAACAGCGGCCGGCATGTCTCAGAGAACGGCCGCGAGTTCGCCTCGCTGCTCGAGCCGCTCGTGGCCGGTTGGCCGGTGGCGGTGCAGGAGCTGGTGATCGTCGGCCACAGCATGGGCGGCCTGGTGGCGCGCAGCGCCTGCCATGCCGCGGCGCAGGCGGGCCTTCGCTGGCCGGCCCGGTTGCGCGCCCTGGTGTGCCTGGGCACGCCGCACCATGGCGCGACGCTCGAGCGCGGAGGGCATCTGGTGGACACCGCGCTCGGCATCAGCCCCTACGCGGCGCCGTTCGCGCGGCTCGGTCGCGTCCGCAGCGCCGGCATCACCGACCTGCGCTACGGCAACCTGCAGGATGCCGACTGGCAGGGTCGCGAGCGGCACCACCAGCGCCGCGACGACCGCCAGCCGACCCCGCCGCCGGCGGAGGCGCCGCTGTATCTGGTGGCGGCGACACGCTCGGCGTCGCTCGCCGGTGCCCGCTCACGCTGGCTGGGCGACGGCCTGGTACCGCTGGCCAGCGCGCTCGGCGAACACCGCAACCCCGCCCTGGCGCTGCAGGTGCCGCAGGCGCAGCGGCTGGTGCTCACCGAAGCCGGGCACTTCGACCTGCTCGACCGCCCGGAGGTCTACGCCCAGTTGCGCACCTGGTTGGGATGAACAGAAGCCCGCGGCGCACACCGCGGGCGCCAACGCCCGCCGGCGCGTCAGTGCATCACCACCGGCTGCTGCGCGAGCACCGTGAAGCGCGCGATGTATTCGTCGAACGCCTCGGGAGTGGGGTTGTTGTCGACGATCGTCTGCACACCGGCCTTGAAAGTCTCGGCGAGCAGGCCGTCGAGGAAGATCTCCTTGCCGGCCGCCTTGTCGACGATCTCGAAGCCCCCGCGCACCGCCACCACCCCCGGTGTGTCGTCGGCGTCCGGAGAGGTCCCCGGCAGGTCGAACTGCACGACGACGAAACTGTCCGAGTTGTAAAGCATCTGCATGGCGGGAAACTCCTTGCCGCGGCAGATGGGTGCCGCGGCGCCGGTTTCAAGCTGCCTGCCCGTCAGGGATGGGTCGCGCATGGCTCATCGGCCGGGTGTCTCCTACATCCGCCCGGCCCGTCGGCCGGGTGTCTCACTCATCCACCCGGCCCATCGGCCGGGTGTCTCCTTCATCCACCCGGCCCGTCGGCCGGGCGGGTGCGCAACAGGAACTCGAGCGCGTCGGCGTCGCGCGGGGCGGTCAGCCTGAGGCGCACCGGCAGGTGGTGGCGCGCGGGGTCGAGCCAGACCTCGGCCAGCGTGTCGAAGTCGCGCCGAGGGCTGCGGCGGATCATCAGCGCCTCGACGGTGCCGCCGCCCGACAGCTCGACCTGTTCGCGCGCCAGCACCGAAAAGGTCCAGACCTCGGCGTCGCCGCGCGCGCCGGTGACCTGCATCAGCACCTGCGCTCCGGGGCCGAAGCGCCGCGGGTCGGCTTCGACGATGCCGGCCAGCTGCACGAGCCACGACAGCCGGTCCTGCGCACCTGGCAGCAGGGGCTGCTCGATCTCGGTTCCGGAATAGGTGATTCGGCCGCGGTCGCGCTGGAAGTTTGCCGCGCGCAGCGCACGGGCGCGGCGGCGGTCGACGAATCGCATCGGCGCCAGCCCGGCGGCGTCGGTGCCGCCGCGGCTCCACCAGGCGAGGATCGGCATGCCGAAGGCGTGGCCCTCGATCGTCAGCTGGTAGCCGTCGGGGCCGGGCAGCCAGTGCAGCAAGCCGCGGCCGGAGAGCAACCCGCGCTTGAGCTCGTAGCGCAGCGTCGCCGGCGGCGGCAGGCGCGTCGCGTAGGTCGGCACCTCGGCGGTCCCTGCCTCGGCCAGCGCCAACGTCGGCGGCGCGCCCGGACCGGCGGCATCGGTCTCGGTGTCGGGCTCGGCAGCCGACGGGGCAGCGGCCAACGTGGCAGGCTCGGCGGCCGGCTCGGCGGCCGCGGGTTCGACCCGAGGAGCTGCCCCTGCCGGGGCCGGAGGTGGCACGGGCTCGCCGGCCGGGTGGGTGCCGGCCGGCGAAGGTGCCACCGGGCTGGACTCGGCACCCTCGGCGACCACCGGGCCTGCAAGCTCGGCAACGGGCGTGGTCGCGGCGGCGCGAGCCGGCGGCGGCACCATCACCACCTGCCGCAGCGGCGCCGGCTCCGACCGGCGCCCGAGGGTGGTGGCCCCAAGCGGCAGGCCGGCCAGCAGCCAAGCATGCACGATCAGCACGGCGGCGACGATCGCCGCCACCACGCGCCGGCGCGAGCCGTTGCCCGCGGTGGTGCCGGCAGCGGTGAAGAGGGGACGCAGGCCTGTGCTCACGCGGCGATGGTGCCACTCGGAGCCGACAATCGCGCACCTTTCGCCTCCAACGACCCGGCTCCTCCCCCGATGAAACTCGCCACCCTCCACGACGGCTCGCGCGATGGCCAGCTCGCGGTCGTCTCGCGCGACCTCACCACCGCCCACTTCGCGAGCGGCATCGCGACGCGGCTGCAGGCCTTGCTCGACGACTGGAACTTCGTCTCGCCACAGCTCGAGGACCTCTACGCCACACTCAACGGCGGCAAGGCCCGCCATGCCTTCCCCTTCGATCCCCGCCAGTGCCTGGCACCGCTGCCTCGCGCCTATGGCCTGGCGGTCGCGCGCGGGGGCGAAGTGCCCCCGGCGGTGTGGCCGAGCGACGCGCTCGGCGCGCCGCACGACGACGTGCCGGTACCGCCTCCCGGTGACGAGGCGGCTGCAGCCGAAGCCTCGTGCGAGGCGATGCCCGCGGCGGTGACGGCCGGCGTTGCCGCCGGCGCCGGCGCCGAGCAGGCGTTGGACAGCGTTCGCCTGTTGCTGCTGGCCGCGGTGTGGGGCCATGGTGCGCCGGCCGCCTTCGCGCCGCTGGCCGTGACGCCCGACGAACTCGGCACCGCGTGGCGTGGCGGCCGGGTGCACCTGTCGATGCACTGCCGCGAGGCCGGCGCCGACGCGCCTGCCGTCGACACCACGCTCGCTTCGCCCTTCGGCCGCTGCCTGGCCGTGCTGGCGCGCCGGCGGCGTGTCGGCGCCGGGCTGATCGTCGCCGTGCCCTGCGGGGCGGCGGTGTCGCTACGGGCCGGGCAGACGGCGTGGATCGACGCGCGGGCGGCTGACGGTCGCAGCGTCTTCGGCCACCTGGCCCAGCGCCTCGTGCCGCCGCCGGGGGCGCCGGGTTCTCCCTCGACACCCTGATGCCGCGGGCGCGGCTGCGCAGGCATCCGGAGCACAATCGTCCGCACCGCACGCGAGGAGGCCGCCGCGCCATGTCCAGCACCGATTTCGCGAAGCTCGTCCCCGGATTCGACTTCCTGAAGGGTCTGCTCGACAACGCAGGCGCGGGCTTGCCGAGCATGAGCCAGTGGATCGCGCCGACGCTCGACCCGGCCGAGCTCGAGAAGCGCATCACCGACCTGCGAACGGTGCAGTTCTGGCTGGAGCAGAACGCCAAGATGATCGGCGCGACGATCCAGGCACTGGAGGTGCAGCGCATGACGCTCGCGACGTTGCAGACGATGAACCTGCCGATCACCCAGGTGCGCGACGCGATGAAGATCTCGCCGCCGCCTGCGCCCGCGCCGGCCAAGGCCGCAAAGGACAGGGGCGAAGGCCGGAAGGCGGCGGCCCCGGCCCCGGCCCCGGCGGTCGACCCGTTGCAGTGGTGGGGCGCGCTGACGCGCCAGTTCAGCGACCTTGCCGCCAGCGCGCTGAAGGACACCGGCGCGGCGGCGCCGGTTGCAGCCGCGCCGGCACCGGCGAAGAAGGCGCGACGCACGCCGAGCCGGTAGCGGACGGCTGCCGCCGGCGATGGGCCCTTTTTCGACCGGCCACGCCGAACACGCCGACTGGCGCGTCGCGCTCGCGCGGGCGTCGGCACAGCTCGAGGCCACGGCGCAGGCCGCGGCGGCGACGCTGGGTTTCGCCTACATCACCGACCACTACGCCGCGCACGCGGTGCCGCTGCTCGGCGAACTGCAGCGGCGCTGGCCGCGTGTGGCCTGGGTGGGGTGCACCGGGGTCGGTGTCTGCGCGAGCGGCGTCGAGTACTTCGACGCTCCGGCACTGGCCTTGATGCTCGCCGACCTGCCTCCGGCGTCGTTCGAGCTCTTCTCGGGGGCGCGGCCGCTCGAACGTGGCCGCTGCTTCGGCGCACTGGTGCACGCCGACCCGCAGACGCCGGAGTTGTCCGAACTGCTCGCCGAGCTGGCCGACCGCACCGCCAGCGGCTACCTGTTCGGCGGCCTTGCGGCCTCACGCGGGCAGGCGCTGCACTGGGCCGGCGGCGTCTGGCAAGGCGGGCTCTCGGGGGTTGCCTTCGCCGCCGAGGTGCCGCTGGTTTCGCGCGTTTCGCAGGGCTGCCAGCCGGTGGGCCCGGTGCGAACGGTCACCCGCTGCCAGGACAACGTCGTCGAGGCGCTCGACGGTGACGATGCGCTCGGTGCGCTGTTCGCCGACCTCGGGATCGCCGATGGCGGCGACCACCGCGCCGCGCTGCCGAAGCTGCGCGCGACCTTGGTGGGGCTGGTGAACGCCACCGACCGGGTGCTCGACCGCGGCGGCCAGTTCGGCACCGACGTGCGTGTGCGCCACCTGATCGGCATCGACCCCGCACGCGGCGCGGTCGCGCTCGCCGACCGCGTCGAGCCCGGGATGCGGCTGACCTTCTGTTCGCGCGATGTCCAGGCGGCGCGCCGCGACCTCGTCCGCATCTGCAGCGAGATCCGCGACGAGGTCGAGGGAGCGGTCGGGTTGCCGTTGCCGGCGGTGGCCGGCGCGGCCGGACCGGCGGCGCCGGCAGGCGGCATCCGCGGCGCGGTCTACGTCAGTTGTGCCGGCCGCGGCGGGCCCCACTTCGGCGGGCCGTCGGCCGAGCTGCAGATCGTTCGGCAGGCGCTCGGCGACATTCCGCTGGTGGGCTTCTTCGCCGGCGGCGAGATTGCGCGCCATCACCTCTATGGCTACACCGGCGTGCTGACGGTGTTCGCCGGCGGTCGATGACGCCCGCAGCGCCGATGGCCGGCACCTGGGGGGCGATCGAGGCCGCATCGCGCCGAGACGCGGCGGCCCGGGTGCCGTTCACGGTGGGCGGCGCCGTCGTCGGCTCGGTGGCACGGGGGCACCTCGATGCGCTGCGCGACTGGCCGCGTGTGCTGGCCGTCGGCCCTCGGGGCGTTGCGCTGCTCGCCGCCGAGGGCGAGCGCGACGCTGCGCTCGCCCCGGTACACCGCGCGCTGCAACAGCAGGGGCTGATCCGCGCCTGGCGCGACGAGACCTATGCGCTGGTCGACCCCGCGACCCGACGCGTGCTGGCGCGCATCGAACGCGCCGCGTCTCGCTTCTGGGGTGTGTTGACCTTCGGCGCGCACGGCACCGGTTATGTCGCCGGCGCATCGGGTCGCCCCGAGTGGCTGTGGATCGCGCAGCGGTCGTTCACGAAGGCCACCGACCCCGGCGCGCACGACAACCTCGTCGGTGGCGGTGTGCCCGCCGGCCAGACGCCCTTCGAGACGCTGGTGCGCGAAGGCTGGGAGGAGGCCGGCCTCGATGCCGCGGTGATGCGCCGCGCCAGGCCCGGCCGTGTGATGAGGCTCGAGCGCGACATCCCGGAAGGCCTGCAGTTCGAGTGGATTCACGGCTACGACCTCGAACTCGCGCCCGGCGAGCTGCCGCACAACCGGGACGGCGAGGTGCACACCTTCGAGCGGCTGCCGCTGGCCGACGCGGCGGCACTGGCCGCCGGCACGGCGATGACGGTCGATGCGGCGCTGGTGACGCTCGACTTCCTGTTGCGCCACCGCCTGCTTCCGGTCGCCGAGCACGAGGCGCTGGCCGCGCGCGCCGCCGGGCTGTGGGTCGGCGACGAGCGATGAGAGCGGACGGCGCCTCCAAGGTCGAGCGTTACGCACCGACGGCGGCGGTGCTGCACTGGACGGTCGCGGCGCTGGTGGCGATGACCTTCGTGCTCGGGCTCTACATGACCGGGCTGCCCAATTCGCCCGACAAGCTGCGCCTGTACAACTGGCACAAGTGGGCCGGAGCGACCTTCGTCGTGCTGACCTTGATCCGCCTGGCCTGGCGGCTGACGCACCGCGTGCCGCCGCCGCTGCCGATGCCGCACTGGCAGCAGCGGCTGGCGGCCGCGGTCCTGGTGGCGATGTACACGATGTTCTTCGTCGTGCCGCTGGTCGGCTGGGCCTACAGCTCGGCGCTCGGCTACCCGCTGGTGTGGTTCGGCGTGCTGCCGCTGCCCGACTTCGTGCCGGTGGACCGCGAACTGGCCCGCGCGATCCACCCCTGGCACGAGCGCGCCGCCTGGCTGCTGGCGGCGCTGGTGGCGCTGCACCTGGCCGGCGTCGCCAAGCACCTGCGCGACGGCGACCGGCTGCTGGTGCGCATGTGGCCATGGGCGCGCTGAGGCATGGAAGGCGGAGGGCGGTCGCGGCCCTGCTGGTGGCCGCGGTCGCAGCGCCGGCCGGGGCGGCGCCGGCCGAGTACGACCTGTTGCCGAGCCACAGCTTCGTCCACTTCGAGATCGACCATCTTGGACTGGCGGCGCGGCACCGGCCGTCTACGACCTCGACCCGCTGCACACCTTCGTGCACTTCGAAGTGCGGCACTGCGACACCGCGACCCTCCGCGGGCGCTTCGGCCCGGTGCGGGGTGAGGTGACGCTGGACGCCGCTGCCGGTGAAGGCCGTGTCGGGCTCGTGATCGAGACCGGCACCTTGTCGACCGGCTTTGCGCCGCTCGACGCGCGGCTGCGTCGGGCCGATCTGCTCGACATCGGCGGCCACCCGCAGGCCTGGTTCAGCGCAACCCGGCTGCGCTTCGATGGCCAGCGGCTGGTCGAGCTGCGAGGTGAATTCACGCTCCGTGGCATCGGTGTGCCGCTGACGCTGACGGCGCTGCGCTTCGGCTGCCTGCCAGGCGCGCCGCAGCGCTGTGGCGACGACCTTCGAAGGCGAGCTGCGCCGCAGCGACTTTGGCGCCACCTTCGGGCTGCCCTTCGTTGCCGACCGCGTCCGGCTGCGCGTGCAGGTCGAGGGCCTGCGGCGCGAGTGAGGAGCTGTGAACGGGTCGTTCACAGCTCCCGAACGCCCGGGCCAGGGCGCTCCCGCCCCTGGCGCGACAAGTTGTCGCCCTGGCCGCGATTGGGCCTAGGGGAAACCGGGGGTGCCGCCGCTGGCGGCAAGGTGGGCCAACGGGATTTCCCGCTTGCACCCCCCGGAAGCCACTTCCATAGTTTCCGCTGCTTCGGCCCTGCCGACTGCACCGCAACTGCCTATGGAGACAAGCACCATGACCGACGCCGTTCGCTCCGAAGCCCCGCCGAACAACCAACCCGCACGCCGCCGCTTCCTCGGTGCCGCCGTCACCGGCGCTGCCGGTGCCGCCGCGCTCACCGCACCGATGATCTCGGTGGCGCAATCGCCCGTGGTCCTGAAGATGCAGGGCTCGTGGGGCGCGAAGGACATCTTCAACGAGATGGCCGAGGAATATGTCAAGCGCGTCAACGAGATGGCCGGTGGCCGGCTGCGCATCGACTACCTGGTGGCCGGTGCGGTGGTCAAGCCTTTCGAGGTGATGGACGCCGTCAGCAAGGGTGTGCTCGACGCCGGCCACACCGTGCCGGTGTACTGGTACGGCAAGAGCAAGGTGGCTTCGCTCTTCGGCTCCGGCCCGATCAACGGCTGCGACGCACCGCAGACGCTGGCCTGGATCTACCGGGGCGGCGGCCTCGCGCTCTACAACGAGCTGCTGGGCAAGCTCAACCTCAACGTCGTTGGCTTCTTTGCGATGCCGATGCCGACGCAGCCGCTCGGTTGGTTCAAGAAGCCGATCAAGGACGCCAAGGAGCTGCAGGGCCTGAAGTACCGCACCGTCGGCCTCGCGGCCGACCTCTTCCAGCAGATGGGCGCCAAGGTCACGCAGCTGCCCGGCGGCGAGATCATCCCGGCGCTGGAGAAGGGTGTGATCGACGCCTTCGAGTTCAACAACCCGACCTCGGACATGCGTTTCGGCGCCCAGGACGTGATCAAGAACTACATGATGGGCAGCTACCACCAGGCGATGGAGTTCTTCGAGATCACCTTCAACAAGGCGAAGTGGAACGCGCTGCCGAAGGACCTGCAGGCGATCCTCCAGTACGGCGTCGAGGCCGCCAACTCGTCGAACTGGTGGACCGCGATGGACAACTACTCGCGCGACCTGCAGGACCTGATGGGCAAACACAAGGTCAACGTGATCCGCACGCCGAAGAGCGTGTTCGTCGAGCAGCTGAAGGCCTGGGACGTGCTGACCAAGAAGCTCTCCGACGAGGACCCGTTCTTCAAGCGGGTGGTCGAGTCGCAGATGGCCTGGGCCAAGCGCGTCGCGTACTACATGTTCGTCAACGAGGCCGATTACGCGCTCGGCTACGAGCACGTGCACAAGGTCAAGCTGCCCACCGCCTGATGCCCGGCGCACCCCTTTCTGCCTGATGTCCGGGGCGGCCGCGAGCCGCCCCGATTTCGTTCTCTCAAGCCCCGAGGCGCACCGTGCAGCGGCTCATCCTCGCGATCGACCAATTCAGCAAGACCATCGGCCACGCGTTCGCCTGGTGCATCGTGATCCTGACGCTCGGCACCTGCTGGGAGGTGTTCGTGCGCTACGCGCTGAACGACCCGACGAGCTGGGCCTTCGACCTGAGCTACCTGATGTACGGCGCGGTGTTCTACATGGCCGGCGCCTACACGCTGTCGCGCGCCGGGCATGTGCGCGCCGACATGTTCTACCGCAAATGGTCCGAGCGGCGGCAGGCCCAGGTCGAGCTGGTGCTGTACGTGCTGTTCTTCTTCCCCGGCATCCTCGCGCTGGTGGTCGCCGGCGGCGAGTACGGGCTCGAGTCGATGCGCATCCGCGAGGTCAGCGTCAACAGCCCGGCCGGGGTGCCGATCTGGCCGCTGAAGATGATGATCCCGGTCGGCGGCGCGCTGATCGCGCTGCAGGGCTTCGCCGAAGTGCTGCGTTGCGTGGTCTGCCTGCGGGAAGGGAATTGGCCGGCGCGGCTGCACGACGTCGAGGAACTCGAGACCCAGCTGCTGCAGCAGCACGCGAACAAGGCCGCCGACGCGGCACCGCAAGGAGCCGCACGATGAGCGATCCCGCCATCGCTCTGGTGATGCTCGGCATCCTGGTCTTCACGATCTGCATCGGCTTCCCGGTCGCCTTCACGCTGATGGCGCTGGGCGTCGGCTTCGGCTACTACGCCTACTTCCAGGACCACCAGGCGTTCTTCGACAACCGCGTCTTCTACCTGCTGACGCAGAACACCTTCACGGTGCTGAACAACGACGCGCTGGTCTCGATACCGCTGTTCCTGCTGATGGGCTACCTGGTCGAGCGCGCCAACATCCTCGACAACCTGTTCAAGAGCCTGCAGGTTGCGCTGAGGTTCATCCCCGGCGCGCTGGCGGTCGCGACGCTCGCCACCTGCGCGCTGTTCGCCACCGCCACCGGCATCGTCGGCGCGGTGGTCACGCTGATGGGGCTGCTGGCGATGCCGCAGATGATCAAGGCCGGCTACGACTCGCGGCTGGCCTCGGGCGTGATCTGCGCCGGCGGCTGCCTCGGCATCCTGATCCCGCCGTCGATCATGCTGATCGTCTATGGCGCGATGGCCGGGCTCTCGGTGGTCAAGCTCTACGCGGCGGCTTTCATCCCCGGCTTCTTCCTCGCCGGCATGTACATCCTGTATGTCATCGGCGTCGGCATCCTCCAGCCGCACCGCGCGCCGCGGCTGCCGAAGGAAGAGAGCCAGGTGCCGCTGCCGCAGGTGCTGCTGATGCTGGCGAAGTCGTTCCTGCCGCTGGCGCTGCTGATCCTCTCGGTGCTGGGCGCGATCATGTTCGGCATCGCGACGCCGACCGAGGCTGCCGCAGTCGGCGCCGCCGGCGCCGCGGTGCTGGCCGCGGCCTACCGCTCGCTCACCTGGCAGGGGCTGCGCGAATCGGTCTTCCTGACCGCGCGCACGTCGGCGATGGTGTGCTGGCTGTTCGTCGGATCGGCGACCTTCGCGTCGATCTTTGCCTACCTCGGCGGCAACCAGATCATCAAGGAGTTCGTGCTCGGGATGAATCTGAACCCGATCACCTTCATGCTGCTCGCGCAGGTCATCATCTTCCTGCTCGGCTGGCCGCTCGAGTGGACCGAGATCATCATCATCTTCGTGCCGATCTTCCTGCCGATGCTGCCGCACTTCGGCATCGACCCGGTGCTGTTCGGTGTGCTGGTGGCGCTGAACCTGCAGACGGCGTTCCTGTCACCACCGATGGCGATGTCGGCCTACTACCTGAAGGGCGTCAGCCCGCCGTCGGTGCTGCTGACGCAGATCTTCAGCGGCTGCATGCCCTTCGTCTATGTCGTGCTGGTGACGATGGTCGCGGTGTATGTGTTCCCGGACATCGCGCTCTGGCTGCCCAACGCGATCTACGGCCGCTGATGAAGCTGTACGAACTCGGCGCCGCCGACGCGGCCCGCGCGATCGCGGCCGGTGAGATCGGCAGCGAGCAGCTCGTGCAAGCCTGCCTCGAACGCATCCGCGACGTCGAGCCGTCGGTGCAGGCCTGGCAGTTCGTCGACGAGCGGCACGCGCTCGCGCAGGCGGTCGCCCGCGATGCCGCACGTGCCGCCGGCGAACCCTGCGGGCCGCTGCACGGGGTGCCGGTGGGCGTGAAGGACATCGTCGACACCGACGACATGCCCACCGAGGACGGCACCGTGCTTCACGCCGGCCGCACGCCCGACCGCGATGCCACCGTGGTGGCGATGCTGCGCGCCGCGGGTGCGGTGATCGTCGGCAAGACGGTGACCACCGAGCTCGCGACCTACACCCCGGGCAAGACGCGCAACCCGCACGATCCGTCGCGAACGCCCGGCGGCTCGTCGTCGGGCTCGGCGGCGGCGGTGGCGGCCGGCATGGTGCCGCTGGCGCTGGGCACGCAGACCAACGGCTCGGTGATCCGCCCGGCTGCCTACTGCGGCGTCTACGGCTTCAAGCCGTCGCGCGGGCTCGTTCCCCGCGGCGGCATCCTGAAGCTGTCGCCGACGCTCGACGCGGTGGGGATGTTCGCGCGTGGCCTCGACGACATCGCGCTGATGGCCGAGCAGCTCACCGGCGACGACGAACGCGACCCCGACACGCGGCCGCGCGCGAGGCTGCCATTTGCCACCACGCTGGCCGCGGAGCCGCCGCTGCCGCCGCGGCTGGCGTTCGTCCGCACGCCCGCCTGGCCGCGCGCCGACGCATCGACGCGCGAAGCGTTCGCCGAGCTGACCGCGGCGCTCGGCGCCGACATCGAGGAGGTCGAGCTGCCGGGGTCGCTGGAAGCGGCATGGGACTGGCATCGCACGATCATGGAAGCCGAGATGGCGGCGCACCTCGACCTCGAGTGGCAACGGGGCCGCGAACAGCTCTCGCCGGCACTGCAGCAGCAGCTCGAACGCGGACGCGCGGTGACCGCGCTCGCCTACCAGCAGGCGCGGGCCGCGATCGCGCCGCTGCGGCGCGGCTTCGAGGAGCTGTTCTCGCGCGTCGACGCGATCGTCACGCCGGCCACCACCGGCACCGCGCCGCCGGTGGCGACCACCGGAGACCCGGTCTTCTGCACGCTCTGGAGCCTGGCCGGCATGCCCGCAATCACGCTGCCGCTGATGCGCGGCGACGACGGGCTGCCGCTCGGTGTGCAACTGGTCGGCGAACACGGCCGTGATGCGCGGCTGCTGCGCAACGCACGCTGGCTCGAGCGGCGGCTGCAGGCTGCGTCCTGAACACGAAGGGAAGCGAAGCGATGGGCCTCAAGATCTTCTCCGGCATCGTCGCCATCGTGCTGATGCTGAGCTACCTCGCGCCGGTGGTCTTCAAGCTCAAGGAGGTCGCGCTCGGCGTCGTCATCCTGATCGGCATCGGCATGATGCTGCGCGACCTCTGGCAGTCGCTGCGCGGGGATTGAGGGCCCCACGCTCCCTTTCGGTCGTGCCTTGAGCCCGCGCCGGGCCAGTGGCCCGGCCCCTCGCCAGGCACGATCGGTCCACCGGACCGATCGTGTCCGGGCTCGGCCCCCAAGGGGGCTTTGCCGGCGGACCGGCGGAGCCGGATCCGCGGCAACCCTTGCTTGGGGGCGCGGCGCACTTGCCTGCGTTGGTTTTTCGCGGCGCCAGGCGTTGCCGACCGAGAGGGCTTAACCGCGGACCCGCGGAGCGGTTCCGCGCCAACCCCGGCTGGCGCGGACAATCGGCGCGGCCCACGTGTCCTGCGCACCCCACCTTGGCCCTGCTTACGCTCACCGCCGCCCATCTCGCCTATGGCCAGGCGCCGCTGCTCGATGGCGCCGACTTCGCGCTCGAAGCCGGCGAGCGGGTCGCGCTGATCGGCCGCAACGGGGCCGGCAAGTCGTCGCTGCTGAAGGTGCTGGCGGGGATCGAACGCCCCGACGACGGCGTGCTGCAGCTGCAAAGCGGAGTCACGCGGGCACTGGTGGCGCAGGAACCGCAGTTCGGTGAAGGGGCGCGTGTCTTCGACACGGTCGCCGAAGGTGTGGCCGAGGCTCGCTCGCTGCGCCAGCGCTACGAGGCCCACGCGCCGGGCGACGACCTCGACGCGCTGCAGAGCCGCATCGAGGCACTCGGCGGCTGGACCTGGGAGCATCGGGTCGCCGAGACGCTGCAACGGCTTCGGCTCGACCCCGCGGCCGGAGTGGGGACACTCTCCGGCGGCACGCGCAAGCGCGTCGCGCTGGCGCAGGCCCTGGTCGGCGCGCCCGGCGTGCTGCTGCTCGACGAGCCGACCAACCACCTCGACATCGACGCCATCGAGTGGCTGCAGCAGCTGCTCGCCGACCGGCGCGGGGCGCTGGTCTTCGTCTCGCACGACCGCGCGTTCGTCGACGCGGTCGCGACCCGCATCGTCGAGCTCGACCGCGGCACGCTGCGCAGCTACCCCGGCAACTTCGCCGCCTTCGAGGCCACGAAGGCACGCGAGCTGGAGGCCGAGGCGCTGGCGGCGGCGCGCGCCGACAAGCTGCTCGCGCAGGAGGAGGTGTGGGTGCGAAAGGGCGTCGAGGCACGTCGCACGCGCAGCGTCGGCCGCGTCGCTCGGCTCGAGCGGCTGCGCGCGCAGCGCGCCGAGCGCCGCGAGCGTCTCGGCCAGGTGCGGCTCGAGCTCGACGCCGGGCAGGCGTCGGGGAAGATCGTCGCCGAGCTGCGCGACGTCACGCAGCGCTTCGGCGACAGGCTGCTGATCGACCACTTCAGCGCCACGCTGCTGCGCGGCGACAAGGTCGGGCTGATCGGCCCCAACGGCTGCGGCAAGACGACGCTGCTCGAACTCATCCTCGGCCGGCGCGAGCCGACCTCGGGCACGGTCCGCCGTGGCACCCGGCTGCAGGTGGCCTACTTCGACCAGATGCGCGGCGCGCTCGACCTCGACGCGACGCTGGCCGACACCATCGGCCCGGGCAGCGAGTGGATCGAGATCGGCCAGCCGCCGAAGGTCGTGCGAAAGCACGTGATGAGTTATCTCGCAGACTTCCTCTTCCCGCCGGAGCGTGCCCGCGCGCCGGTGCGAACGCTGTCGGGCGGCGAGCGCAACCGGCTGCTGCTGGCGCGGCTGTTTGCGCTGCCGGCCAACGTGCTCGTGCTCGACGAGCCGACCAACGATCTCGATATCGAGACGCTCGAACTGCTCGAAGAGCTGCTGCAGGGCTACGAAGGCACGGTCTTCCTCGTCAGCCACGACCGCCGCTTCCTCGACGCGGTGTGCACGAGCACGATCGCCTGGGAGGGCGACCCGGCCTATGGCGGCCGCCCCGGCCTGTGGCGCGAGTACGAAGGCGGCTACCAGGACTGGAAGCTGCAGCGCGAGCGCTCGCGCGTCGCCACCACACCCGCCAACCCGCCGCCGCCAGCAGCAGCGGAGCCGGCGGCGACGCGGCCACCCGCTCCGCGCACAAAGCTCAGCAACAAGGAGCAGCGTGAACTGGCGGAGCTGCCGTCGATGATCGAATCGCTCGAGGCCGAGCAGAAGTCGATCACCGATCGGTTGTCGAGCACCGAGCTCTACGTCAACGAACCGCAGCGCGTTGCCGAACTGCGCGACCGCCACGACGCGATCGAGACCGAACTGATGGAAGCGCTCGAACGCTGGGAGGCCCTCGCGAGCCGATGAGCCCCCACGTTCCCTCCCGGTCGCTGCTCCCGAGAGGGCTTCGCCAACGGACCGGCCGAGCCGGATCCGCGGCAACCCTTGCGCAGGGCTCTTGGGCGCACCGGCGCAGGCACGTTGATTTGGGAAACACCCTCTCAGCGTGAACCCGAGAACCAGCCTTCGTTGGTGGCCGCCGGGTGCGAGCGCGAGACCATCAGCCCGGCCTGCAGGTACAGCCCGTTGAGCATTCGCATCGCGCGCGTGCGGTCGAAGCCGGGCCACTCGGCAATCTCGCGCAGGCTGGTGGTCTGGCGCTTCAGGCGCTCGCAAGCGGACGCCAGCGAGCCGGTGAGTTCGAGCGCGGCGAGGTCGAGCCCCGGCGTGATGCGGTAGGCGGCGTGGCCGGCGATCTCGGGCAGCAGCTCGTCGCGCGAGCCGCGCAGCGCCAGTTCCCACAGCAGCCGGCCGAGCGGCGAGTACAGCGCCTGCGCACCGGGCTGCGACAGCGTGTGCAGATCGGGCGGCGCGAGCTGCGCACGCTCGACGCGAAGCACCTCGAGCTCGGGCAGCTGCAGCGCTAGCAGGTCGCTCACCGGCAGCGGGCAGTGCACGACGCGGTGGATCGGGAACACGGTCAGCGGCAGCACATGATCGAGCGACTGCACGTGCACGGTGACGTCGCGGGCGTGGCGGACGGTGGCCGCGAGCACCTCGAGCAGCTCACTCTGCCGGCCTTTCTGCTCGAAGCGCATCAGGTCCTGCAGCAGCGACGGGCTCAGCGACGACAGGCGGCTCGACGACGGCTCATCATCGACGAGGCGGTCGTCCTCGAGTGACCGCTTGAATGCGCTGGCGCGCATCAGCTCGGGGGTGCCATAGGGAAGTGTCGATTCGAACTTCACAGCGTGCCGGGCCCCGCAGGGGAGACCTCTTGTGGGGCGCTCAAGGCGATGGCAGATCGTACGCGGAGTGCGTTCACTTGGGCACCCTTGTTTCAAGTGTCAGGGCTTGTCACCGAGGGCCAGCCTTCGCCAGAAGCGAGCGTCCTGGCCGGCGGCGAAATTCACCCGCATCAAGGTCGTGCGCCGCGGCGACGCGTGGAACAGCGACCCCGGCGCGGTGAGGCAGCCCTCGTCCAGCAAGCGCCGGGCCAGCTCGTCGGTGTCGCGCCCGACGTCGACCCAGCCGAACAGCCCGTGCGGTGGCGTCTCGAAACGAAAGCCGGCCTCGCGCACCAGCCGCACCGTGCGTGCACGCGCGGCATCGAGGCGCTGCACCACCCGCTCGGCGTGGCGGCGCAGTGCGCCATGGTCGAGGCACCAGGCGAGTGCCTGCTCGAGTGGCGCGGGTGTCGTCAGCGAGGTCAGCAGCTTGGTGTCGATGAAACGTTCCGCCAACTCCGGTGCCGCGGCGACGTAGCCGACGCGCCATTGCGGCGTCAGGATCTTCGAGAACCCCGAGACATAGACCGTGCGGCGCAGCCCGTCGAGCTGCGCGAGCCGGGTCGCGTGCGGTGGCGCCAGCCAGGCGTAGGTGTCGTCCTCGACGATCGTCAGGCCATGCTGCTCGGCCAGCCGCAGCACCTGGTGCGCCGCCGAGGGGCTGAGCGAGCACCCGGTGGGGTTGTGCAGCACCGAAACGGTGACATAGAGCCGCGGGCGGTGCTGTTGCAGCAGCGCCTCCATCACCGCCAGGTCGGGGCCGTCGACGCCGCGCGGCACCGGCAGCAGCCGCAGCCCGGCGCGTGTCAGGCGCGCGAACTCGACCGCCCAGCCGGGCTCGTCGACCAACACCGTCTCGCCCGGCTGCAGCAGCGTGCGCGCGACGATGTCGAGCGCATGGGTCGCGCCGACCGTGGTGACGATCTGCGTCGGCGCTGCCGGCAGCCCGAGCTGCGCCATGCGCTGCGACAGCGCCTCGCGAAGGGCGACATGGCCGGCGGGGTCGCCGTAGTGCAGCCAGCTCTGCGCGGCGGAGGCGCCGGTGGCGCGGCGCAACGCGCGTTGCAGCAGCGCAGCGTCGAGCCACTCCTCCGGCAGCGTGCCGACACCGGGTGACGGCGGGCCGCCTCGGCGCGGATGAAACATGCTGCGGATCAACGCCGTGGCGTCGAACGGGGCTTGAGGCCGCACCGGCGGTGGCGGCGCCTGGGGCAACGCGCGCGGGGCGCGGACGAAGAAGCCTCGTTTCGGCCGAGCCTCGACGAGGCCCTGCGCCTGCAGCAGATCGTAGGCCCCGACCACCGTCGACGGGCTGACGCCGTGCCGGCGAGCACAATCGCGCACCGACGGCAGCCGTGCCCCCGGCGGCATCAGCCGCTGCGCGATGCGCTCGGCAAAACGGCCGGCCAGCTCGCTGGCCAGGGTCGGCACCAGAGGTGGCGTCGCGGGGGTGTCGGCGGCAACTTCCAAGGTCATCTGTATCGGTCAAACGGCAAGTACAGATCGGGAAACTGTGCCGGGAAGTGTACTGCTGCTGTATCGGTAGCCAGCCTAGACTGGTGCCATGAACGAGACCCCGCCCCGCGCCTTCCTGCTCGGCCTGCTCGGCGTCGGCATCTTTGCGCTGACCCTGCCGATGACCCGGCTTGCGGTCGGCGATTCCGCCGCGCCGCAGTTGCCGCCGGGGTTTGTGACCGCCGGGCGCGCCGCGGTGGCGGGGCTGCTGAGCCTGGCGCTGCTGGCCTTGCTGCGCTCGCCGCCGCCCGCGCGCCGACACCTGCGTGCGCTGGCGGTCAGCGCCTTCGGCACCGTGGTCGGCTTCCCGCTGCTGCTGGCGCTGGCGCTGCGCGACGTCGACGCGATGCATGCCGCGGTCGTCACCGGCGTGCTGCCGCTGGCCACCGCCGCACTGGCCGCGGTGACGCTGCGGCAGCGAGCGTCGGCGGGCTTCTGGGCGTGCGCGCTGGCCGGCTGCGCGCTGGTGGTGGCTTACGCGGCCTGGCAGGGCCGCGGCGGGCTGTCGCCAGCCGATGGCCTGCTGCTTGGCGCGGTGGCCTGCGGTGCCATCGGCTACGTTGCCGGCGCGCGGGCGGCGGCCGACCTCGGCGCCGAGCGGACGATCTGCTGGGTGCTCGTGATCTCGCTGCCGCTGGTGCTGCCGCTGGCGCTGTGGTGGTGGCCCGAACGCGCCGCCAGCGGTGCTGCGTGGGCCGGGTTCGCGTATGTCTCGGTGTTCTCGATGTGGCTCGGCTTCTTCGCCTGGTACCGTGCGCTCGCTCTCGGTGGTGTCGTGCGCGTCAGCCAGGTGCAGCTGCTGCAGCCCTTTCTGGCGCTGCTGGCTGCGGTGCCGATCCTCGGCGAGCGCCTCGACGCGGCCACCGTCGGCTTCGCGATCGCGGTGACTGGGGTGGTCTTCGTCGGCCGGCGGCAGCCGGTGGGGGTTGCACGATGAGCCGTCTGCTGGGGCTGCTCGGCGGCATGAGCTGGGAGTCGACCGCGCTGTACTACCGGCTGATCAACCAGCAGGTGGCCGCGCGGCGCGGCGGCCTGCACAGTGCGCCGCTGCTCTTGCACAGCATCGACTTCGCGCCGCTGGCGGCGATGCAGCAGCAGGGCCGGTGGCACGAGGCGGAGGCGCTGCTCGGCGACGCTGCGCGCGGCCTGCGCGGCGCCGGTGCCGGCGCGCTGGTGATCGCCAGCAACACGATGCACAAGTCCGCTGCCGCGATCGAGGCCGCAGCGGGGCTGCCGCTGCTGCACATCGCCGACGCCACCGGCGATGCCGCCGCCCGAGCCGGCGCACGCACGCTGGCGCTGCTCGGTACGCGCTTCACGATGGAGGACGAGTCGATCGTCGTCGCGCGTCTGCGCGAGCGCCACCGCCTGCAGGTGCTGACGCCGCCCGAGCCCGACCGCGCCGAGGTGCACCGCGTGATCTACGAGGAGCTGTGCCGAGGCGTCGTCGCCGACCGCTCGCGCGAGGCCTATCTGGCTGTGATCGAGCGCCTCCGCCAGCGCGGCGCCGAAGGGGTCGTGCTCGGCTGCACCGAGATCACGATGCTGATCGACGCCCGCCACAGCCCGCTGCCGGTGTTCGACACCACCGCCCTGCATGCCGCCGCCGCCGCCGAATGGCTGCTGGCCGGCGGGTGACGACCCGCAAGGAGAACCCCGAGATGGACTGGACCCAGGCCCGCCGCGCCGAGCGGCTGAACCCGTCGACGATCCGAGAGATCCTGAAGGTGACCGAAAGGCCGGGCATCGTCTCGCTCGCCGGCGGGCTGCCGTCGGCCGACACCTTCCCGGTGCAGGCGATGGCCGAAGCAGCCGCTCGCGTGCTGCGCGACCAGCCGCGCGAGGCGCTGCAGTACGCCGCCAGCGAAGGCTACGCGCCGCTGCGCGAGTGGGTGGCGGCACAGCTCGGCAGGCAGGGCCTGCGCTGCAGTGCCGAGCAGGTGCTGATCACCACCGGATCGCAGCAGGGGCTGGACCTGGTGGGCAAGGTGCTGGTCGACCCCGGCAGCCGGGTCGCGGTCGAGGCGCCCACCTACCTCGGCGCGCTGCAGGCTTTTGCGCCTTACGAAACCGACTTCGTGCCGCTGGTCGGCGACGACGAAGGGCCCTTGCCCGACGCGCTGGCCGACGCACGTGGCGCACGTTTTGCCTACCTGCTGCCCAACTTCCAGAACCCCACCGGGCGCTGCATCCCGGCGGCCCGGCGCGCCGCGCTGGTGCAGCGCGCGGCCGGGATCGGGCTGCCGATCGTCGAGGACAACCCCTACGGCGACCTCTGGTTCGACGAGAAGCCGCCACCCCCGCTGGCGGCCGCGGCCGGCGACGGTGCGATCTACCTCGGCAGCTTCTCGAAGGTGCTGGCGCCCGGGCTGCGGCTGGGCTATCTGGTGGCGCCGCGCGGGCTGTACCCGAAGCTGCTGCAGGCCAAGCAGGCGGCCGACCTGCACACGCCGATCTTCAACCAGCGCGTCGTGCACGAGGTCATCGGCAACGGCTTTCTCGACCGCCATGTGCCGACCATCCGCGAACGCTACCGCACACAGCGCGACGCGATGCGCTCGGCGCTCGAGCGCCACATGCCCGCGGGCTGCCGCTGGAACGCACCCGCCGGCGGGATGTTCTTCTGGGTCGAGCTGCCGCCGCAGCTCGACGCCACGGCGCTGCTGCCGCGCGCGGTGGAGGCCGGTGTGGCCTACGTGCCCGGCGCCACCTTCTACAGCGAAGCGCCGCGGCACCACACGCTGCGCCTGAGCTTCGTCACCGTGCCGCCGCAGACGATCGAACGCGGCGTCGCGCTGCTCGGCGGCGTGCTGGCCGACGCGCTGGCGGCCCTCGCCGCGCGCAAGGCGGCATGATCGGGGCCCGGCGCCGGGGTGCCTTCGGCGGCCACCCACGCCGGGGGGCGGATTCAACCGGGAGGTCGGCATGACGACGGCGCGGAACTTCCATCAGCTCGATGTCTTCACCGCCACCGCGATGCGCGGCAACCCGCTCGCGGTGGTGCACGACGCGGGAGGCATCGCCGACGAGCAGATGGCCGCGCTGGCGCGCTGGACCAACCTCTCCGAGACGACCTTCCTGCTGCCGCCCACCGAGCCGCAGGCCGACTACCGGGTGCGCATCTGGACGCCAGGCGGCGAGCTGCCCTTCGCCGGCCACCCGACGCTCGGCAGCTGCTTCGCGTGGCTGGCCGCCGGCGGCCTGCCGAGAAGCGGCGGCGAGGTGGTGCAGCAATGTGGCGTCGGCCTCGTCCGGGTGCGCCGGGACGGCGAACGCCTGGCCTTCGCGGCACCCCCGCGGCGCCGCACCGGGCCGCTCGACGAGGCGCTGCTCGATCGCATCGGGCGCGGCCTGCGCATCGGGCGCGGCGACATCCTGCACCACCAGTGGGTCGACAACGGCCCCGGCTGGTGTGCGGTGATGCTGCGCTCGGCGGCGCAGGTGCTCGCGGTGCGGCCCGACTGGCCGGCGCTCGACGGCATCAAGCTCGGCCTCGTCGGCCGCCACGACGCCGGCCACGACGCCGCTTTCGAGGTGCGCGCGCTGATCGGCGGCGGCAACTACGAGGACCCGGTGACCGGCAGCCTGAACGCCAGCCTCGCGCAGTGGCTGATGGAGAGCGGGCTCGCACCGGCGTCGTACGTCGCGGCGCAGGGCACGGTGCTGCAGCGCGCGGGCCGCGTGCACCTGCGGCGCGACGGCGACACCGTGTGGGTGGGCGGGCAGGTTACGCCCTGCATCGCAGGCACGATCGTGCTGTAGCGCCAGGCGCAGTGGCCAACGAAGTCGACCACCTGATCGTCGCCGCCGCGTCGCTCGACGACGGTGTGCGCTGGTGCGAGTCGACGCTCGGCGTCACCCCCGGCCCGGGTGGGCGCCACCCGCTGATGGGCACCCACAACCGGCTGCTGTCGATCGCCGGGGACGCGTACCCAGCGTGTTATCTCGAGATCATCGCCGTCGACCCCGAGGCGCCGCCTCCGGCCCGGCGGCGCTGGTTCGGCCTCGACGACGGGGCACTGCAGGCCCGGCTGCGCAGCGAAGGGCCGCAGCTGCTGCACCTGGTCGTGCGGACGACGCTGCTCGACATGCACCGATGGGGGCTGATCGCGCTCGGTCAGCGCGTCGGCGAACCGCTGGCCGCGGGCCGCGAGACCCCCGAGGGCCCGCTGCGCTGGCGCATCCTGGTCCGCGACGACGGCGCACTGCTCGCGGGTGGCGCGCTGCCGACGCTGATCGAGTGGCAGGGCCGTCACCCGGCGGCGTCGATGCCGGCCAGCGGCGTTGTGCTCGAGTCGCTGCAGCTGCACGGCCTCTCGGTGCCGGTGGGTGAGCTGCTGCGGCTGCGCGGCGTGGCCTGCGTGCCGGGCACGGCGCCGGCGATCGTCGCGACGCTGCGCACGCCGATCGGAGCGGTGACACTGCGCACACCCGAACCGCCCCCCGAAGTGCGATGACCGAAGAACTCTTCCGAGAAGACGCCACTCTGCTGGAGTGCGACGCGCGGGTGCTGCGTGCCGAGGCCGGCGGCATCCTGCTCGACCGCACCGTCTTCTACCCCCTCGGCGGCGGGCAGGCCGGCGACAGCGGCATGCTCGAAGGCGGCGACGGGCGGCGCGTCGAGATCGTCGACACGCGCAAGGCCGCTGCCGACGGCGGGCCGGCCGGCATCGTCCACCTGCCGGTCGCAGGTGCCGACCTCTCCTGGCTGCAGCCGGGAACGCCGGTTCGCGCCCGCATCGACGCCGCCAGGCGCCGGGCCCACATGCGCTTTCACACCGCCACCCACCTGCTGTGCGCGCTGGTGCCGCACCCGGTGAACGGCTGTTCGATCACCGCCGGCTACGCGCGGCTCGACTTCCACATGACCGAGCCGCTCGACAAGGAGGCGCTCAACGCCGGCATTGCGCGCCTGGTGGCCGAGGCGCACCCGGTGCGCCACCGCTGGATCAGCGAAGAAGATCTCGACGCCAACCCGCAACTCGTGCGCAGCATGAGCGTGCAGCCGCCGCGCGGCCTCGGCCGCGTGCGCGTGCTCGAGATCGAAGGGGTCGACCTGCAACCCTGCGGCGGCACGCATGTCGCGAACACCGCCGAAGTCGGCCCCGTCATCGTCACGAAGATCGAAAAGAAGTCAGCCACGACCCGCAGGGTCGTGCTCGGCTTCGCCGAGCCGGGCGCAAGCCCGGGCTGACTTCTCGGGGAGCGCTCCCCCCAGGATTGCCGCGGATCCGGCTCCGCCGGTCCGCTGGCAAAGCCCCCCCGGGGGGCAGCGACCGGAGGGAGCGTGGGGGCTAATCGTTCGCCGGCGCGTAGACCTTGCCGAAGCGCACCCAGGTCTTGCCGTCGAAGCGCGCCAGTTGCTCACGCTCGATCGGCGCGAAGTCGGTGGCGCTGGTCTTGATGTTGATCCCCGGCAGCAGCATCGGCACCGTGAAGTTCAGGTTGGCGGCCTGCTTCATGATGTTTTCGCGCGTCAGGTTGTCGCCCGCCTGCTTGAGCACCTGCACGACCGTCTGCGCGACCGAGTAGCCGTAGACGTTGCTGGCGTCCTTCAGGTCGCCGCTCGGGTAGTACTTGGCCATCCAGGCCTTCCAGTCCTGCAGGTTCTTGTCGTTCTGGAACTGCGGATCGGTGGGGTCGATCAGGTACTGCGTGGTGATCAGCCCGGTGCTGTTCTCGAGGCCGGCGGGCGTCAGCACCGAGCCCACCGAGGCCGAAACGTTGTTCAGGTAGTGCGCCGGCTTCCAGCCGATTTCGGCTGCCTTCTTGATCGCCTGCGCGGCAAACTTCGGCGTCGTCACGTTGAAGAAGGTATCGGCCCCCGAGCCCTTCAGCGTCACCATCTGGCTGTCGACGGTGGGGTCGGTGACCTCGTAGCTGACCTTGGAGACGATCATCGTCTTCGCCTTGTCGCCGAGGCCGTCCTCCATGCCCTTGACGTAGTCTTTGCCGTAGTCGTCGTTCTGGAAGAGGATGCCGATCTTCGCGTTGGGCTTGGTCTCGAGGATGTGCTGCGCGTAGATGCGGCCCTCGGTCTGGTAGTTGGGCTGCCAGCCCATCGTCCACGGGAAGTTCTTCGGGTCGTTCCACTTCGTCGCGCCGGTGGCGACGAACAGCTGCGGCACCTTCTTCTGGTTCATGTAGCGGTGAATCGCCGTGTTCGGCGGCGTGCCGAGCGGATTGAAGACGAACAGCACCTCTTCTTCCTCGACCAGCTTGCGCGCCTGCTCGACCGTTCTCGCCGGGTTGTAGCCATCGTCGAGCGAGATCAGCTTGATCTTGCGGCCGTTGACGCCGCCCTCTTCGGCATTGACCTTGTCGAAGTAGGCCGAGATCGCCTTGCCGATGGTGCCGTAGGCCGACGCCGGGCCCGAGTAGGGCTTTATGTCACCGAGCTTGATTTCCTTGTCGTTGGCACCCGCGTCGTACTTCTTCTGTGCCGATGCCGAGAAGCCGATCGCGGCGGCCGCGATGCCGGCCACGGCCAGGGTGAGGTGCTTGAGCTTCATCGTGGTCTCCTTGGACACGCGTGGGAAAGTTGAGAACGTCATCACCGGGCAGGAGGTTGACCCGAGGGGCGCGCCACCCCCGGTTGCCAGCGCGCCCAGAACCTGCGGACCATGCCCATCACGCCGGTGGGCATCAGGTACACCAGTCCGATCAGCAACACGCCGTAGATCGCCGCCGGCGCGGACTTCGAGAGTTCGTCGGCGATGTTGGGCACGAACTGGATGAAGATGGCGCCGAAGACCGCGCCGGCGATCGACGCCAGCCCGCCGACGACCACGCCGACGAGCAGGAAGATCGACAGGAAGACGGTGAAGCTGTCGGGCGAGACGAAGGCGATCGCCACCGCGCCGAGCGCGCCGGCGACGCCGGTGAAGGCCGCCGAGACGCCGAAGGTCAGCGACTTGAACATCGGCAGGTTGATGCCCATCGCGGTGGCGGCGATCGGGTGGTCGCGGATCGCGATCAGCGCGCGGCCGACACGCCCGCGCAGCAGGTTCCAGGCCAGCCAGAACATCAGCAGCGCGACGATCAGCGTGAAGAAGTAGAGCCAGCGGTCGGCGTTGAACGGCTGGTCGAGGAAGCGGAAGGTGAACGGCGGCTCGGGCTTGGTCAGCACGATGCCCTGCACACCGCCGGTGTAACCCTCGAGGTGCTTGTACTTCAGCAACTGCGGCACCGCGAGAGCAAACGCGAAGGTGGCCAGCGCCAGGTAGTGGCCGCCGAGCCGCAGCGCCGGGAATCCCATCAGGAAGCCGAGCACGAAGCACACCGCGCCCGACACCGGCAGCGTCGCCCAGTAGGGCCAGCCGGCACGGTCCATCAGGATCGCTGCCGCGTAGGCGCCGACGGCGTAAAAGGCGCCGTGGCCGAGCGAGATCTGGCCGTTGAAGCCGGTGAGGATGTTGAGCCCGAGGATCGCGATCGCGTACACCATCACCAGGTTGAACTGGAAGACGCGGTAGTTCTTGACCAGGAACGGCAGCACCACCAGCGCCACCAGCAGCAGCGCGCCGCCGATCCACAGCACGCGTTTCTTGAGGTCGGCGCTGGTCATCGGCACACCCTGCGGCCGGCGTCCGTTCCCGCCGAGCAGGAGTGAGTCCCTTCGGGCGGCCGGGCGGGGCTCATACGCGGGTCACCACATGCTTGCCGAACAGGCCGCTGGGCATCAGCGTCAGCGTGCCGACGATCAGCACCAGCGCGACGGTGAGCTTCAGTTCGGTGCCGATGACGTAGGCGCCGAGCAGGTTCTCGAGCACACCGACGATGAAGCCACCGATCACCGCGCCCCACGCGGTGTCGATGCCACCGAGCAGCGCAGCAGCGAAGCCGTAGAGCAGGATGCCGGCCATCATGTTGGGGTCGAGGAAGACGATCGGCGCGACCATCATGCCGGCGACGGCACCGATCGCCGCCGCCAGGCCCCAGCCCATCCCGAGCATCCACGACACGCGGATGCCGACCAGCCGCGCCGATTCGGGGTTCTGCGCCGCCGCGCGCATTGCCAGCCCCACCGGCGTGAAGCGGAAGAACGAGTACAGCGCAGCGAGCACGACCAGCATCACGATCAGCGATCCGATCTCGTGCGCCGAGAAGTACTTCGTCGCCAGCCCCGACTGCTGCGGGAACGGGCTCGGGAAGGCCTTGACGGTGTGCTCGAAGATCCAGCCGGCGAGGGCGTTGAAGATCAGCAGCAGGCCGATGAAGACGATCACGTTGGTCAGCACCGGTGCCTTCTCGACCGGACGCAGCACGATGCGCTGGATCGCGAGCCCGGCGGCGAAGGAGATGCCCACCGTGACGAGGAACGCCAGCCAGTAGCTCATGCCTGACTGCGTGATCAGCGCCCACGCGATGAAGGTGCTGAAGGTGGCCATCTCGCCCTGCGCGAAGTTGATGTGGTGCGTGGCCTGGTAGATCATCACCAGCGCGAGCGCGACCGAGCCGTAGATGCAGCCGTTGGCGAGGCCGGAGAAGATTTGGTGCAGGAAGGCGTCCATCGGTGTCCAGGTCTTGCGTCAATAGCCCAGGTAGGCGCGGCGAACCGATTCGTCGGCCATCAGCGTCTGGCTGGTGCCCGAGAGCGCGACGCGGCCGGTCTCGAGCAGGTAGGCCTCGTGCGCGAGCTCGAGCGCGAGGTGCGCGTTCTGCTCGACGAGCAGCATGCTCACCCCTTCGGCCTCGTTGATGCCGCGCAGGATGCGGAAGATCTCGGCGACGATCTTCGGCGCCAGGCCGAACGACGGCTCGTCGAGCAGCAGCAGCCGCGGGCTCAGCATCAGCGCGCGGCTGATCGCCAGCATCTGCTGCTCGCCGCCCGAGAGCGTGCCGGCCTGCTGGCGGCGGCGCTCGCCGAGCCGGGGGAAACGTTCGTAGGCTCGCTCGATGTCCTGATGCACCTTGGACTTGTCGCGTCGCACGTGCGCGCCCAGGCGCAGGTTCTCCTCGACCGAAAGTGCGGTGAAGGTGCCGCGCCCGTCGGGCACATGCGCGACGCCGAGGCGGACGACATGCTCGGTTGACCGGCCGACGAGCTGCTGGCCGTCGAACAGCACGCTGCCGCTGGTGCGCACCATCTGGCAGATCGCTCGCAGCGTGGTCGTCTTGCCGGCGCCGTTGGCGCCGAGGACCGCGGTGATGCGCCCGGCCTCGAGCCGGAACGAGACGCCGTGCAGCACCTGCGTCGGGCCATAAGAGGCCTTGAGGTCGGCCACCTGCAGCAGATCAGCCATTCGAGCCGCCCCCGAGGTAAGCCTCGATCACGTCCGGGTGGTTCTGGATGTGCTCGGGCGTGCCTTCGGCGATCTTGCGGCCGAAGTTCAGTGCGACGATGTGGTCCGAGATCCCCATCACCAGGCTCATGTGGTGCTCGACCAGCAGCACGGTGATGCCGCGGCGGTCGCGGATGTCGCGGATCAGCGCCGACAGGTCCTGAAGCTCTTCGTGGTTGAGGCCGGCCGCGGGCTCGTCGAGCATCAGCAGCTTCGGATCGGCGGCCAGTGCGCGGCCGAGTTCGACGCGCTTCTGCGTCGCGAACGGCAGATCGCCGGCCGGGCGCATCGCATTCGGCATCAGCTCGAGGTACTCCATGATCTCGATCGCCTTCTCGCGCAGCCGCTGCTCTTCGGCGGCCACCGACGGCAATCGCAGCGCGCTGGCGAAGAAGCCGGCCGACGAGCGTGCGTGGGCACCGACCATCACGTTGTCGGTGACCGAAAGCGTTCGGAACATCGCCAGGTTCTGGAAGGTGCGCCCGAGCCCGAGCCCGGCGATGCGGTGCGTCGGCACCTGCGTGATCGACGCGCCTTCGAGCAGGATGTCGCCGGCCTGGTACTGATACAGGCGGCTCATGCAGTTGAACAGCGTGGTCTTGCCCGCGCCGTTGGGGCCGATCAGTCCGCAGATGCTCCCGCGCGCGACGTCGAAGCTGACATCGTCGAGCGCGACGATGCCGCCGAAGCGAACCGAAACCCCTCTGACGCTCAGCAGCGAGCCGTTGTCTCCCGACATCGATATCCCTGTTCGAAACGACCCCACGGCGGGCGACCACCCGCGCCAGGACGTTTACCCAGGGAGTGCGCGCGGTCGGGCGTGGTTATAGAAGTGCCGGTACGGACTTGTCCATCCGCGCTTGCACTGTCTTTCGCGTGACAGGGTATTTACGGCCCCTGGCCGCTCGCGGCCGGGGCCGATCCACTCTCGAGGTGATCCGGCTTGGCCGGTCACCTCAAACCCCCGCGGGGGGCGGGTTGGGCGCAGCCCGGCACTGGGGGCGCTCAGTTCGAGTACTTCTCGGCGCGGAAGTCGTCGTGGCAGGCCTTGCAGGTGCCGCCCACCGGGCCGAACGCGGCCTTGAGGTTGTCGAGGCTGCCGGTCTTCGCGGCGGCATCGAGCTTGGCCATCTCGGCCTGCATCTTCTCGGCGGCGGCCTTGAACTTCGCGGCGTCCTTCCAGACCTCGGGCTTGGCGCGGTTGGGCATGCCCTTGTCGCTGCCTTCGGTGAAGGCGACGAAGGGCAGCTTGGACATCGACACCGCGATCGCCATGTTGTCGGCCGCAACCTTGGCGTCGAACGGCGCGCGGCCGTTGGCCATCGCACCGACGCGGCCGAAGTGGTTGGCCATCACGGTGAACACACTCTGCCGGTACTTGATCGCGTCCTCGGGCTTCTGGAACTGCGCCGCAGCGGGCAGGGCGGTCGTCAGCGCAGCGGCGGCGGCAGTGGCGAGGAGCAATGCTTTCATTCGAGGTCTCCGATACAGGGTTGGCCAACAGCGGCGAACGCTCGAACGGGGACTTGCCCGCCGAGCGCCATCGAGTGTACGTACGAGACCTCCTTGCCTTCCGCATCCTGGGAGAAACCCGAAACCGCACTCGGCCACTACCCGATGGCGGTGTGCGGCGGAATCGCGGTAAGGTGGCGCACCCCCATCAACGACTCCCAAAATTCATCGATGCCGACACCGCCTGCGCCCGAAACCGTGGCGGTGCGCGTCTGGGACCTGCCGACGCGCTTGTTCCACTGGGTGCTGGCCGCGGCGATCGTCGGCTCGGTGGTCACCGGCAAGGTCGGCGGCGGCGCCATCGTCTGGCACTTCCGGCTCGGCTACCTGGTGATGGGGCTGCTGCTGTTCCGCCTGCTGTGGGGGCTGGTCGGCGGGCACTGGTCGCGCTTCGCGAGCTTCGTCTATGCGCCCGGCACCGTGATCGCCTACCTGCGCGGGTCGGCGTCGCCGGGCCGGCATCTCGATGTCGGGCACAGCCCGCTCGGCGCCTTCTCGGTGTTTGCGCTGCTCGGCTTCTTGATCGTGCAGGTAAGCACCGGCCTCGTCGCCGACGACGAGATCGCGAACCAGGGGCCGTTGAACCGCTTCGTCACGTCGGCCACCGCAGGCAGCGCCACGCACTGGCACAAGGACTACGGCCAGTGGATCCTGATCACGTTGGTGGTGCTGCACATCGCGGCGATCGCCTTCTACCTGCTGGCGCGGGGGCGGAACCTGGTGGCGCCAATGGTCGGTGGCGACAAGATGCTGCCTGCCGGCACTCCCTCGTCTCGCGACGGTGCGCGCGAGCGGCTGGTTGCGGCGGTGCTCGCCGCCGCGGCCGCCGGGGTCGTCACCTGGGTCGTGCGGCTGGGAGGCTGACGCCCCGCAAATGAGCGCGGCCCGGATCGAAATCCTCGCCCCCGACAGTGCGGCCTGGTTCGACGCTGCGCGCGAGATCATCCGCGAGTACGCGCAGGGGCTCGGCGTCGACCTCGCGTTCCAGAACCTCGATGCCGAACTGGCGGCGCTTCCCGGCGAGTACGCTCCGCCGTCGGGTGCGCTGCTGCTGGCCACCGTCGACGGCCGGCTCGCCGCATGCGGCGGGCTGCGTGCGCTGGCCGACGTCGACTACGCGAATGCCTGCGAGATGAAGCGGCTCTACGTGCGGCCCGGCTATCGTGGCTTCGGCCTCGGCCGGCGGCTCGCGCAGGAACTGATCGACCGTGCCACCGAGGCCGGCTACTCGACGATGCTGCTCGACACGCTCGACGACATGGAAGCCGCGCGCGAGCTGTACACGACACTCGGCTTCGTCGAGATCCCGCCCTACTACTACAACCCGATCCCCGGCGCCCACTACCTGAAGGTGGACCTCGGCGCGCCGGGCACACGATGGTGAACAAGCGCCATCCGGCATCATCGCTGTCGGCCTGCCCACGCCCAGCACCCACCGCCGCAGCATGCGGCCGTCACCAGCCAACGCCATGACCTCCCCTCCGATCGAACTGCGCGCCGGTGGGTTGCGCCTGGCGCTCCGCCCCGACCTCGGCGGCTGCATCGCCGGCCTCTGGCGCGGCGAGGTGCCGGTGCTGCGCAGCACCGAGCCCGCGGTGCTGGCGGCTTCGCGGCCCTCGGGCTGCTACCCGCTGGTGCCGTACTCCAACCGGCTCGGTTACCGGCGCTTCCGCTGGCTCGGCCACGACCACACCACCGCGGCCAACTTCGACGACAGCCCGCACTCGGTTCACGGCGTCGCCTGGCAGCGGCCCTGGCGCACGGTGGCCGCCGATGGCCGGCGCGCCGAGATCGCCTACCGCCACACGCCCGATGCGCACTGGCCCTTCGCCTTCGAAGTCCACCAGCACTTCGTGCTCGACGACAGTGCGCTCGAACTGCGCTTGCTGTTCACCAATCTCGAGGCGCAGCCGCAGCCGGTCGGCTTGGGCTGGCACCCTTACTTTCCGAAGCGCCCGCGCAGCCGGCTGCATGTCGAGCTGACCGACCGCTGGGAGAGCGACGCCACGGGGTTGCCGACACGCCGCGTGCCGCAGCCCGGCATCGACGGCGATGTGGCACACCTGGCGTTCGACAACTGCTTCGAGGGCTGGCGCGGCGCGGCACGCATTCGCGACGAGCGGCACGCGCTGAAGCTGACCTCGTCGCTGCCGTACCTGGTGGTGTTCACGCCGTCGAAGAGGGACTACTTCTGCGTCGAGCCGGTGAGCCATGTCAGCAACGCGATCCACATGGCCGACCCCGCGGCCCACGGTCTGCGCAGCGTCGCCGCCGGTGCCTCGTGCGATGCCTGGATGCGGCTGGAGGTGAGCGCCATCTGAAGCGCCGAAACGCTGCACCGATGGACCCGAGCCCGCCTCTGCCCCGCGGCACGCTTCTGCAGCGCCTCTCCGAGCCGCGCGAGTGGGACGTCGCGGTGGTCGGTGGCGGTGCCACCGGGCTCGGTGTCGCGCTCGACGCCGTGATGCGCGGCTTCTCGGTGCTGCTGCTCGAAGGCGAAGACTTCGCCAAGGGCACCTCGTCGCGCGCGACCAAGCTCGCGCATGGCGGTGTGCGCTACCTGGCGCAGGGTGACATCGCGCTCGTCTACGAGGCGCTGCGCGAGCGTGGCGCGATGCTCGCCAACGCGCCGCACATTGCGCAGCCGCTGCCGCTGGTGACGCCGGCCTACCGCTGGTGGGAGAAGGGCTTCTACGGTGTCGGGCTCGAGGTCTACGGCGCGCTCGCCGGCGCACGCGGAATCGGCTCGGCCGAGTGGTTGTCGGCGGAGCGCACGCTCGAGCTTCTGCCCGGCGTGCAGCCGCGCGGCCTGCACGGGGGCATCAAGTACTGGGACGGGCAGTTCGACGATGCCCGCCTCGCGCTCGCGCTTGCCCGCACTGCGGCGGCCCACGGCGCGCTGGTGGTCAACCATTGCCCGGTGATCGACCTCGTCCGCGAGGGCGCCAAGGTGCGCGGGCTGCGTGCACGCTGCGACGAGAGTGGCCGCGAGTTCACGCTGCGCGCCGGCTGCGTCGTCAACGCCACCGGCGTCTGGGTCGACGCGGTGCGCAACATGGACCGAGCGCCGGGAACGCCGCCTCGCGCGCCAATGGTGGCACCGAGCCAGGGTGTGCACCTGGTCGTCGACCGTTCGTTTCTGCCCGGCAACCATGCGCTGCTGGTGCCAAAGACGAGCGACGGCCGCGTGCTCTTCGGCGTGCCCTGGCTCGGCAAGGTGGTGCTCGGCACGACCGACACGCCGCGGCAGGACCTGCCGCGCGAGCCGACGCCGTTCGCCGAAGAGGTCGACTTCATCCTGCGCGAATCGGCGCGCTATCTGGCGCGAGCGCCGGCCCGGGCCGACGTGCGCTCGGTGTGGGTCGGCCTGAGGCCGCTGGTGCGGCCGCCGCGCGAGGAAGGCGAAAACACGAAGGCGTTGTCGCGCGAGCACACCGTGATCGTCGGCCGCTCGGGGCTGGTCACCGTCACCGGAGGCAAGTGGACGACCTACCGCGCGATGGCCGAGGACGTGCTCGACCGTGCGATGAAGCGCGGCGCGCTGGCGCGCCGCCGCGGCGGCGGCACCGAGCACCTGGCGCTGGTCGGTGCCGCGCCCGGCCGTGCGCTGACCGAGCCACCGGGCGAACACCTCTACGGCAGCGAGGCGGACCTGCTGCGCACACTGCCCGGCGCCGGCCGCTGGCTGTGGCGCGACGGCGAAGGGGGTCTCAGCGAGGCGATGGTGCGCTTCGCGGTGCGCTACGAGATGGCACGCACCGTCGAGGACATGCTCGCACGGCGCTGCCGGCTGCTGTTCCTCGACGCCGCCGAGGCCGCCCGGCAGGCTCGGCCGGTGGCGGCGGTGATGGCCGAAGAACTCGGCCACCCCGTCGACCCGGCGCCGTTCGAGGTGCTGGCAGCGCAGTACCGGACGCTGCCTTGATCTTCGCGCAGCGCGTCAGGCCGCCGACGGGTACTTGATCGAGCAGCCGTAGGCGCGCGTCGTCGGCTGGCTCACCGCCTTGCCGGCGAGCAATTCGCCGAGCGCCTGCTTGACGTGGTTGGTGGCGGTCGGGATGTCGGCCGGGTTCGACGTCGCCCGGCTGTCGATCGCGCCCGCGTAGACCAGCTTGCCGGCGGGGTCGACGACGTACATGTGCGGCGTCGTCCTTGCCCCATAGGCGCGGCCGACCTTGCCATCGGGATCCATCAGCGTCGCCGTGGCCGCCGCCTTGTGGCCCTGCATCCACGTGGACATCGCCTGCGGCGACTTGTAGTCGCCGTGTTCCGGGGCGGTGGAGTTGATCGTCAGCCAGACGACACCCTGGTCGGTGGCGGCCTTCTGCGTGCCCTGCATGTTGGCGGCGTTGTAGTGCTTCTGCACGTACGGGCAGCCGGGGTTGACCCATTCGAGCACGACATGCTTGCCCTTGAAGTCGGCCAGCGACACGGCCTTGCCGGCGGTGTCGGTGGCGGTGAAAGCCGGCGCCGGCTGGCCGACGACGGCCGCCGCCGAGGCGGTGCCGGCGCCGATGGCCAGCACGGCAAGGGTGATCCAGCTCTTCTTCATCGTTCGCTCTCCTGGAGGCTCGGGGTCAGCGGAGTTCGGCGAGCGCGCTGTGCACGTCGCCGGCACGGAGGATCTCGGGCAGCAGCCGCGGCATCGCCGCGCCGGGCATGTAGAGCGCATAGACCGGCACGCCGCTGCGGCCCAGGCGTGCCAGCTCGGCGGTGATCGCGGCGTCGCGGCGGGTCCAGTCGGCCCGCATCAGCACCACCTGGCGGCGGTCGAAGGCGGCCAGCACCTCGTCGCTGCCGAGCGTCGTGCGCTTGTTGAACTGGCAGGTCACGCACCAGGCGGCGGTGAAGTCGACGAAGGCGGCGCGGCCCTGGGCGTTGAGTTCGGCGACGCGCTCCGGGCTCCAGGGTTGCCAGCGCTCACCGGCACCCGGCGTCGCCGCCGCGACCGGCCTGAACGAAGGCGCCGCCCAGACGAGCGCGGCCGCCATCAGCACCAGCGCGGCCGATCCGAAGCCGGCGCGTGCCTTCGGCGAAAGGGTCGGCGAGCCGATCGCCCAGGCCGCGAAGGCCATCACCACCAGCACCGCGAGCAGCGCCGCGGCGCCGTCGATGCCGGCTTGCTGGCCGAGCACCCACACCAGCCAGACGACGGTGGCGAACATCGGGAAGGCCATCAGCGTCTTGAAGTGCACCATCCACACGCCGGGCCGCGGCAGCAGCCGCGCCACCGCGGGGAATGCGCTCGCCGCCAGATAGGGCAGCGCCATGCCGAGGCCGAGCGCGGCGAACACCAGCAGTGCCTGTGCCGCCGGCAAGGTGACCGCGAGGCCGAGCGACGCACCCATGAACGGCGCGGTGCATGGCGACGCCACCGCGACCGCGAGCACGCCGGTGAGTGCCGAGTCGACCATCGGGTGCCGTGCGCGCACCGACGACAGCGACGCCGGCAGCACCGAGCCGAACTCGAACACCCCGGCGAGGTTGAGTCCGATCAGCGTGAACAGCGCCGCCAGCGCGGCGACGAAGCCCGGGCTCTGCAGCTGGAAGCCCCAGCCGAGCTGTTCGCCGCCGGCGCGCAGAACCAGCAGCATGGAGGCCAGCACGAGGAACGACACCACCACCCCGGCGGTGTAGGCCAGCCCCCCGGCGAGCAGGCCGCGGCGGTCCCCGGCGTGGTGGGCGAAGCCGAAGACCTTCAGCGACAGCACCGGGAACACGCAGGGCATCAGGTTCAGCAGCGCGCCGCCGACGAGGGCGAAGACCAGCGCCAGCGGCAGGCTCGGCAGACCTTCTGCCGGCGGTACCGGCGCCGCACCGCCGCTGGGTGCCGGCGCGGCGCCGAGCGAGGGCAACGGCGCCGGCTTTGCGACCTGCGGCCACGGCGTCGTCACCGCCAGCCGCACCCGCAGCCCGGCAGCCTCGCGGTCGCTCGTCAGCACGACCGGCATCGCGGCCGGGCTTTCGGTGCGCTGCGGGTCGATCGGCACGCGGGCCGTCCAGGTGGCGCCGTTCCATGCCGTCTGCGGCTTGGCGGCGTTCTGGATCACGCCGGCGGTCTCGGGCAGGAACGACAGCTCGCGGCCGCGCCAGGCCTCGGGCAGCCCGGCGACTTCGACCGCCAGCAGGTCGCCGTCGACCCTCGCCGACGCGCTGGCGCCGGCGACGTCGCGCGGCATTGCAGCCTCGGCAGCGGCGAAGAGCGCTGCGTGCGCCACCGTGGCCGCACGCGACGGCAGCTCGAGCGTGAACTCGCCGGACTCGGGGATGCAGACCTCCTTGCACACCAGCCAATCGGCCTTCAGCCGCACCGCGATCCGGTCGGCCGCGAACGACGCCGGCACCGTCACCGGCACCGGCAGCAGCAACCGACCCTCGTAGCCGAAGTTCATCAGCGGCCCGATCGGCAGCCGTTTCGGCGTCGGCCACCGGACCTCGCCGGCCTGCAGGCCTGCCGGGAGCTGCCAATCGAAGGTGGTCGGCAGCCCGGAATCACCGGGGTTCTTCCAGTAGGTGTGCCAGTGCGGCTGGTGCTCGATCACGAGGCCGAGCCACAGCGGCTTGTCGGCAGACACCCCTTCCGGCGCATGGGCTACCAGCTCGGCGCGCACCTGCGGCGTCGTCACCTGGTGGCTGGCTGCCGCCGCTGCCCCGGCAGCGACGGCGAGCGCAAGGGTCAGGGCGGGCGTCGACAGGCGGAGCATCGGGCTTGGAGGCGGCGTCGCCGCGGCAGTTCCGGCAGGGGCGTGATCACACCACAAACCGGCGCAGGCTGCCGTGACCCGCCGCAGGTCGCCGCGGCGACAGGGGGAGCGGCCCTTCGACCTTCGTATAATCCCGCGGCTTTGCCGATCGCATTCGTTGCCGTCCCCCCGTCATGGCGCCAGACCGCAAAGCCGAAACGCGCCGATGGAGGGACGACTGGGACGCCGATGCGGCCGAGCCGCCCGTCAAGGCGCTCACCCGCGAGGAGGCGCAAGCCCTGAGGGAGCGGTTGCCGACGCTGTCGCCGTGGGCCGTGGTGGCGGCGCAGCTCGGGGTCGGTGGGGTGGTGGCAGCGGTTGTCTGGCTCGTCACCGGGATGTCGGGGCCTGCGTGGTCGGCGCTTTACGGCGCGGCCACGGTGGTGGTGCCGGGCGCGCTGATGGCGCGCGGCATGACCAGCCGGCTCAGCAGCGTGTCGCCGGGCGCCAGCGCCGTCAGCTTCATGTTGTGGGAGATGGTGAAGATCGCGGTTTCGGTCGCCATGCTGATGATGGCCCCGAAGCTGGTACCGAGCCTGAGCTGGCCGGCGTTGCTGCTGGGGCTGGTGGTGGGCCTGAAGGTTTATTGGGTGGCGCTGCTGTGGCAGCGCGGCCCTGCGAAGAAGTAGACAAGACGAGCTAGACCAGGACCGTTCGACAAATGGCAGCCACCGGATCCGCGCCGAGCGCAGGCGAGTACATCGTCCACCACCTGCAGCACCTGCAGAACCACAAGCAGACCGGCGTCGCCGACTTCTCGGTCTTCAACTTCGATTCGATCTTCTACGCGGTGCTGCTCGGCGCCACCGCATGCTGGCTGCTGTACCGTGCCGCCGCGAAGGCCACCTCGGGGGTGCCCGGGCGCTTCCAGGCCGCGGTCGAGATCCTGGTCGAGATCGTCGACACCCAGGCCAAGGGCATCGTGCACAACGCCCAGAGCCGCAAGCTCGTCGCGCCGCTGGCGATGACGGTGTTCGTCTGGATCTTCCTGATGAACGCGATGGACCTGCTGCCGGTCGACCTGCTGCCTTGGCTGGCCGACAAGGTCGGCATCCACTATCAGCGTGTCGTGCCCACCGCCGACCTCTCGGTGACGATGGGCTTGTCGCTGTCGGTGCTGCTGGTGTGCCTGGTCTACAACGTCAAGATCAAGGGCGCCGGCGGCTGGCTTCACGAGCTGATCTCGGCGCCCTTCGGAGCCAAGTGGTACCTGGCGCCGGTGAACCTGGCGATGCAGATCATCGAGTTCGTCGCCAAGACCGTCTCGCACGGCATGCGGCTGTTCGGCAACATGTACGCCGGCGAGCTGATTTTCATGCTGATCGCGCTGATGGGCGGCGCGTGGTCGCTGTCGGCCACCGGCATCGGCCTGGCGATCGGCCACATCATCGCCGGCACCGCCTGGGCCATCTTCCACATCCTGATCATCACGCTGCAGGCCTTCGTCTTCATGATGCTGACGCTGGTCTACGTCGGCCAGGCGCACGACGCGCACTGAGCCTCCCCGTCCCTTCCCCTTTTTCCTTCGAACCTTCCAAACCAGGAGCCAACAATGGAAGTCATCAGCTTTGTCGCCCTCGCAGCCGGCCTGATCATCGGTCTGGGCGCCATCGGTGCCTGCATCGGCATCGGCATCATGGGCAGCAAGTACCTCGAATCGGCGGCGCGCCAGCCCGAGCTGATGGGCGAACTGCAGACCAAGATGTTCCTGCTCGCCGGCCTGATCGACGCCGCTTTCATCATCGGCACCGGCATCGCGCTGTGGTTCGCCACCGCGAACCCCTTCCTGGGCCAGATCGCCAACCTCCCGAAGTAATCCGGCGCCTCTGCGCTGGCTTCGCGGGCTGCGGGGGAGCACCTTCCGCGCCCAGGTCACCCCATGACGAGGTTCTAAGCCGTGAGCATCAATGCCACCCTCATCGTCCAGATGATCGTCTTCGCGATCCTGGTCTGGTTCACGATGCGCTTCATCTGGCCGCCGCTGACGGCGGCGCTCGACGAACGCGCGAAGAAGATCGCCGAGGGCCTCTCCGCCGCCGACAAGGCCAAGGCCGACCTCGCGGCCGCCAACACACGCGTCGAGCAGCAGTTGGCCGCCGCCCGCGACGACGCCGCCAAGCGCCTCGCCGACGCCGAGCGCCTGGCGCAGCAGATCGTCGAGGAGGCGAAATCGCGCGCCGCCGAAGAGGGAGCGAAGATCGTCGCCGCCGCCCGCGCCGAGGCCGAGCAGGAGGCCGTCAAGGCCCGCGAGGTGCTGCGCGAGCAGGTTGCCGGGCTGGCCGTGAAGGGCGCCGAGGCGATCCTGAAGCGCGAAGTCAACGCCGCCGTTCACGCCGAACTGCTGGGCCGCCTGAAGGCAGAACTGTGATGAAGCGCGCGCCCACACTTTCTTCGCCGCGCTGCGCGGCGGGCGGGTGCTGAGATGGCCGAGATCGCGACCATCGCCAGGCCCTATGCCGAGGCGCTCTTCAAGACCACCGCCGACGCCGGCGTCGCCGAGCAGCTCGACGCGGTGGCCGCCGTGGCCGCCGATGCGCAGCTGCAGGCTCTGGCCGGCAACCCGAAGGCATCGGCGACGCTGGTCTTCAACGTCTTCGGCGACGTGCTGATGCACAAGGGCCTGACGCTGGCGCCGCCGGTGGCCAACCTGCTGCAGGCGGTGATCGACAACGGCCGCGTCGGCGCGCTGCCCGAGGTGGCGATGCAGTACCGGGCGCTGCTCAACGAGAGGTCGGGCGTCTTCGATGCCACCATCGTCAGCGCCTTCCCGATCGCCGACGCGCAGGTCGCCGAGATCCTGCCCGCGCTCGAGCAGCGTTTCGGCCGCAAGCTCAAGGCCCATGTCGTCGAGGACGCCGGGCTGATCGGCGGTATCCGCGTGGTGGTGGGCGACGAGGTGCTCGACACCTCGGTCCGCGCCCGTCTCGAACAGATGAAGGCCGCGCTCACCGCGTGAGTGCCGGCACAGGAGAATCGTGATGCAACTGAACCCGGCAGAGATTTCCGAGCTCATCAAGAGCCGCATCGAGGGCCTGCAAGCCACCGCCGACGTCAAGAACCAGGGTACCGTGGTGTCGGTCACCGACGGCATCGTGCGTGTGCACGGCCTCTCCGACGTGATGGCCGGCGAGATGCTCGAGTTCCCGCCCAACGCCGCCGGCCAGGCCACCTACGGCTTGGCGCTGAACCTCGAGCGCGACTCGGTCGGCGCGGTGATCCTGGGCGAGTACGAGCACATCTCCGAAGGCGACACCGTCAAGTGCACCGGCCGCATCCTCGAGGTGCCGGTCGGCCCCGAGCTGATCGGCCGCGTCGTCAACGCGCTCGGCCAGCCGATCGACGGCAAGGGCCCGATCAACGCCAAGATGACCGACGTCATCGAGAAGGTGGCCCCGGGCGTGATCGCTCGCCAGTCGGTCGGCCAGCCGGTGCAGACCGGACTGAAGTCGATCGACTCGATGGTGCCGATCGGCCGCGGCCAGCGCGAGCTGATCATCGGCGACCGCCAGACCGGCAAGACCGCGGTCGCGGTCGACACCATCATCAACCAGAAGGGTCAGAACATGACCTGCGTCTACGTCGCGATCGGGCAGAAGGCAAGCTCGATCAAGAACGTGGTGCGCGCGCTCGAGCAGGCCGGCGCGATGGACTACACCATCGTCGTCGCTGCCAGTGCCAGCGAATCGGCAGCGATGCAGTACGTGTCGGCCTACTCGGGCTGCACGATGGGCGAGTACTTCCGCGACCGCGGCCAGGACGCGCTGATCATCTACGACGACCTCTCCAAGCAGGCGGTGGCCTACCGCCAGGTGTCGCTGCTGCTGCGCCGCCCGCCGGGCCGCGAAGCCTTCCCGGGCGACGTGTTCTACCTGCACAGCCGGTTGCTCGAGCGCGCCGCGCGTGTCAACGCCGACTACGTCGAGGCCTTCACGAAGGGTGCGGTGAAGGGCAAGACGGGGTCGCTGACCGCGCTGCCGATCATCGAGACCCAGGCCGGCGACGTCTCGGCCTTCGTGCCGACCAACGTGATCTCGATCACCGACGGCCAGATCTTCCTCGAGACCGCGCTCTTCAACGCCGGCATCCGCCCCGCCATCAACGCCGGCATCTCGGTGTCGCGGGTGGGCGGCGCGGCGCAGACCAAGCTGATCAAGAACCTGTCGGGCGGCATCCGCACCGACCTCGCCCAGTACCGCGAGCTGGCGGCCTTCGCGCAGTTCGCGAGCGACCTCGACGCCGCGACGCGCAAGCAGCTCGACCGCGGCGCGCGCGTGACCGAGCTGCTGAAGCAGCCGCAGTACAGCCCGCTGCCGATCAGCCTGATGGCGGCCTCGATCTTTGCCGTCAACAAGGGCTTCCTCGACGAGGTCGACGTGAAGAAGGTGCTGGCCTTCGAACATGGCCTGCACCAGCACCTGAAGTCGAGCCACGCCACGCTGCTGACCAAGCTCGAGACCGACAAGGCGATGGACAAGGCGGCCGAGGACGAACTGACGGCGGCGATCACCGCGTTCAAGAAGTCGTTTGCATGAGGCCGGTGGTGCCGAAGCGAGAGACGTTCCGGATCCGGCTTTGCCGGTCCGGAACAGCCCCCTCGGGGGGTAGTGAGCGCAGCGAGCTTGGGGGTCCGTGATGGCGGTCGGCAAAGAGATTCGCGCCAAGATCAAGTCGGTGGAGAACACCAAGAAGATCACCAAGGCGATGGAGATGGTGGCGGCGAGCAAGATGCGCAAGGCGCAGGAGCGCATGCGCCACGCGCGGCCGTACGCCGACAAGGTGCGCAACATCACTGCGCACCTGTCGCAGGCCAACCCCGAGTACAAGTCGCCGTACATGCGGACCGATGCGCGCAGCAAGGCGGTCGGCTTCATCGTCGTCACCACCGACAAGGGTCTGTGCGGCGGGCTCAACACGAACCTGCTGCGCACGCTGACGACCAAGATGCGCGAGGTGCAGTCCGCCGGCGGCGCGATCCAGGTCGTGGCCATCGGCAACAAAGGATTCGGTTTCATGAACCGCATCGGCGCCAACGTCGTCAGCCACGTGGTTCAGCTCGGCGACGCGCCGCACCTCGAGAAGCTGATCGGCCCGGTGAAGGTGATGCTCGACGCCTTCGTCGAGGGCAGGCTCGACGCCGTGCACCTGTGCTACACGAACTTCATCAACACGATGAAGCAGGAGCCGGTGGTCGAGCAGCTGCTGCCGCTGTCGGCGGCGCGGCTCGAGCAGAGCGCGGCCGAGAAGGCGCAGTACGGCTGGGACTACATCTACGAGCCCGACGCGCCGAGCGTAATCGACGAGCTGCTGACGCGCTACATCGAGGCACTGGTCTACCAGGCGGTGGCCGAGAACATGGCCAGCGAGCAGAGCGCTCGCATGGTGGCGATGAAGGCCGCCACCGACAACGCCGGCAACCTGATCGCCGAGCTCAAGCTCATCTACAACAAGACGCGCCAGGCGGCGATCACCAAGGAACTGAGTGAGATCGTCGGTGGCGCGGCGGCCGTCTAGGCATTCGAATCGTTAGGAAGCAAACCATGGCACAAGGCAAGATCGTTCAGTGCATCGGCGCCGTCGTCGACGTCGAGTTCCCGCGCGACCAGATGCCCAAGGTCTACGACGCACTCAAGCTCGAGGGCACGCCGCTGACGCTCGAGGTGCAGCAGCAGCTCGGCGACGGCATCGTTCGCACGATCGCGCTCGGCTCCTCCGACGGCCTGCGCCGCGGCATCACGGTCAGCAACACCGGCAACCCGATCACGGTGCCGGTGGGCAAGGCGACGCTCGGCCGCATCATGGATGTGCTGGGCAACCCGATCGACGAGCGCGGCCCGGTCAGCCACGAGCAGACGGCGTCGATCCACCGCAAGGCACCGACCTACGACGAGCTGTCGCCGTCGCAGGAACTGCTCGAGACCGGCATCAAGGTGATCGACCTCATCTGCCCGTTCGCCAAGGGCGGCAAGGTCGGCCTGTTCGGCGGCGCCGGCGTCGGCAAGACCGTCAACATGATGGAGCTGATCAACAACATCGCGAAGGCGCACTCGGGCCTGTCGGTGTTCGCCGGCGTCGGCG